>JGI24025J20009_10001085_pt1 | contig 20852 bp, 24 predicted proteins | sample Cruoilmetagenom3_FD_20009 | JGI IMG/M metagenome (IMG submission 20009) | reverse complement strand
GTTTTTACCACGTCGCTTACTGAGTTACTTTTGCCGACAATGCCTGTGCTTAAAAGTGATTGTTGTAGTGCCTCGATATAGGCCAGAGCCTCGGGCTGCTGGAAGTACTTACTGGTGTTGAGTATGTTTTCTGTGCTCGTTAGTAAGGCTTCGAGATATTCGACGTGCTCGGCCTCAGCAGCGAAGAGTTGGTCATCGAGTTTAAGGACGAGATTCTGCAGGAATCGGGGGTAGATGCTGGCGTTGTCGCCACTTTCTAGAATCTCGTCGGCACTTTGCTGCAGTTGTTGCCACAGTGGGGCTAAGTCAATAGATGCCGCTTTAGCCTGATCGAGAATAGCTTGAGTACTGTCGTCAAATTGTGCCTTTAGCTCGGCATCGTTGCGCTGCTCGAGAACAATAAAGGCGTTGTAAGTACCGGCAAAGTGCTCGTTGAGTATTTTATCGGCCACCCGTAGGCGGTGAGATTCCTGAAACCATGGAAAGGATTGTCGTTGATGACGATTTTGCTGACCCCAATAATGCTTACCACGGTAATTACTATAAATGCGCTGAGGAGGACTTTGGGTTGCGCCAAACTGCCTTTGCCCAGGGCCTTCAAGCTATTGGCCAGCGGGCCTTTGTCGTCGTCATAGGGGGTGGTTTCAGCCAGCTTGTGCAGCCGCTTGGGGGATAGAGAAACCACATAGGCGGGAATAAAGGTAATGGTCAGAAAAAAGGCTAGCATCACACCAAAGGCGATAAATAGACCAAATACCTGCACCGGGGGGATGGGGGTCAGTGCCAGTGCGGCAAAGCCGATGGCGGAGGTCAGGGAGGTGTAGAGCATGGGTTTGTATAAATGCTCGATGACCTCGCGCATCGCCGCTTCGGGTGAGGTCCCCTTGTGATAGCGCTCGGAAAACTCTGAGAGCAGGTGCACCGAGTCCACCACGGCGATGGGCATCAGAAAAATCATGATCATCGAACTCATAATGTGCACGGTATAGCCCATGCCAATCAGCAGCCCCATGGTGCAGATAATGGTCACCATGGCGAGAATCATTGGCGAGGCGATCAGCGATAGACTGCGGAAAAAATACCACATCAGCAGAAAGACCAGCAGCCCGGCGACGGGTGCCGAGGTGGCCATTTGCATAAACATTTCGACGCCAAAGGTGTCTTCGGCGACCGGCAGGTCGGTGATGTAAAAACTGTCATCACTGTCGAGGCTGTCGATAATCTCCTCGACTTCGGCAACGATGCGGTAGGACTGGTCTTTGTGCAGAATAGGAATGTAAATGGCGGTGGCAATGCCGTCGGGTGAGACGATGGTGTTGTTGAGGAAGGGCAGGTTTTCGACCGTGCTACGAATCTCGTCAGCGGCGGTATCACTGGTAGGCGGCTGGTTCATCATCCACTGGAAGCGAATGGTGCCGGGGCCGTCCTGAGAAATATTGTCGACGGTGGCCAGAGAAAGTACGTCCTGGGGGACGATGTCTTCGATCTTTAAAATTTCATTGGATAGTTGATGTAGCACGCCCAGCGAGCGGGTGTTATAGATGCCCTGCGGGCCATCATTGACCATGCCAACGACGATAAGATCGTTGATGTCAAACTTCTTTTTTTACCTGTTCGTGAAATACCCGGTTGGCCTGATCCGGGGGCAGCATATTCTCGGGATCGGTGTCGATAATAATTTTTGGCAGCATCGCGGCAAAAACAATGACAGCGACGAGCATCAACAGAAATACGCGTTTGGGCTGCTGGAAGGCGAAGTTAATCAGGTGTTCTTTAATCATGGCGTTGGCTCGTGTTTTTCTTTTTTATTGCCCTAAAAAGTGAAGAGCCCTTTTTTAGGTGTGCCTACTATTGGCTGGCTTGAGGCGGTAATATTTTCTGTCCACCTAGTCTCAAAGCATAGTCCAATATACATATAGCGATATTGTATTAGCACAATATACTTTAGCAACTCATAATGTAAATAAGTTTGATTCTGGTATATAAACGGGTAGACGCGTTTGGAGGTATTGGAAAGTGGTAAATGATGTGGATTTAGCCGACCTGGCTACCCATGCTCATGAGGCGGAGAGTTTGCTGAAGGGGCTTTCGAACAGTAATCGCTTGATGGTTCTTTGTGCCCTAAGTGAAGGCGAGTTGTCGGTTACAGAACTCAATGAACGGGTTCCCCTCAGTCAGTCAGCCTTATCGCAGCATTTGGCGACCCTGCGTCGTGGCGGCATGGTGGCGACGCGGCGCGAGTCACAGACAATTTACTATCGCCTCGACGACCCGAAAGTGAGCGTGATTATTGAGGCTCTACACGGTATGTTTTGCGGGGTGGCGTCCCCCGGCTAAGGCTTATCTAAAGCCGTGTTCGGCCTGGGGGAAGTCGCCGCTGCGCACGGCATCGGCGTAGGCCTGCAGTGCAAGTTGTACGCTGTTGGTCTCGGCGAGAAAATTCTTGGTGAATTTGGGGATGCGCGGTGAAAAGCCGAGCATGTCGTAGAGCACCAACACCTGGGCGTCGGTATTAGGGCCAGCACCAATGCCAACCACGGGGATATCTAAAGCCTCGGTAATAGTGGTCGCTAGCTCCGTGGGTACACATTCCAGCACCAGCATATCGGCACCGGCCTCCTGCAAAATTTTGGCGTCGCGCAGAATTAACTCGGCACCTGCATCATCGCGCCCCTGCACTTTATAACCGCCGAGTTTATTAAAGGATTGGGGAGTTAGGCCCAGATGACCGCACACGGGTACGCCGCGCTGGCTGAGGCTGAAAATAGACTCNTCCAGCCAGGNACCGCCCTCNACTTTGACCATTTGNGCGCCGGCTTGCATNAGCAGNGCNGCGTTGGCGAGGGTGTCTTCTTCGGTGGCGTAGGACATNTAGGGCATGTCGGCAATAATCAGTGACTTGCTGTTGCCNCGACTCACCGCGCCNGTGTGGTGGAGCATGTCGTCCATGGTGACGGGTACAGTGCTGGTGTAGCCGAGAATGACATTACCCAGAGAGTCGCCAACCAGAATCACATCGATACCCGCGAGCTCAATCTGGCGGGCAAAGGCGCTGTCGTAGGCGGTNATGACGGGGAATTTGTCGCCGGCAGCTTTGTGATTGTTGAGGGTATTGATGGTGACAGATTTCATCGGCTGATCTCTTTTAATGCGTAATACGTGGCTGATTAAATGCCTTACAAATGTGTCTGGGGATTGTAGTAGTGTCGCCCGCTTTTGATGCTGAGCAGGTAGTCCACTAGATGGCGATAGTCGTCTTCGTTATTAATGGGGTCAATATCTGCGGCGTTAATAATTAGCAGCGGTGCGGCCTCATAGTAATGGAAAAACTCCATATAGGCTTCATTGAGCTGGGTCAGATAGGCTAAATCGATATTGCGCTCGCTGGCAACACCGCGGCTATTGATGCGCTCCATGAGTACATCGGCAGGTGCCTGCAGATAAATGACCAAATCGGGTTTGGGCTTGTTCAGGGTTAACTGTTGATAAACGGCCTGATAAATTTTCAACTCGTCAGCGTCGAGAGTCACTCGGGCGAAGAGAGGGTCTTTGTCCATGAGAAAGTCGGCAATGCGCAGGGGCTGGAACATATCGCCCTGACGCAGTTCTTCAATTTGCTCGGCTCTTTGTAATAAAAAATGTAATTGAGTCGGCAGTGCAGCGGCTTGCCTATCTTGATAAAAGCGTGCCAGAAAGGGGTTGTCTTCTGTTTTTTCGAGCAGGGTCTCGTAATTAAAGGTTTCTGCCAGGCGTTTGGCGAGGGATGTTTTACCGACGCCGACGGGCCCTTCCACCGCAATAAAACGGGGCAGCGTACCGATATTCAGGTCGAGATTTATAGTCTTAGCCAGTACGTCCACCACTTCCTCCAGCGTCGAGGCGGACAATACCTTCTGGCGAACAGTTTGCCAATAGTCTGGCCAGGGGGGTGCCGTCGGGCAGGCTTAAATCGGGGGCGATATCGGCCAGTGGATAGAGGACAAAGTTGCGCTCACCGAGGCGGGGGTGGGGGATTTTTAGCCGCTGTGTATTTAAAACCTGCCTGGCGTAGAGCAGAATATCGATATCAAGTGTGCGTGGCCCCCAGCGCACAATGCGCTTCCTGCCCTGTTGTTGTTCTATTTGCTGTAGTGCCTGGAGCAGGGCGCGGGGCTTGAGCACGGTGTCTATCGCTACAACTGTATTGATATAGCGGGGCTGGCTGCCGGGGCCAATGGCGATACTTTGGTACCAGGGCGAACAGCTCACGAGTTGAGTGCCCGGTAATTTAGCGATGGCCTTGAGGGCCGCTTTGATTTGCCGGGGTGGTGAGTTGAGATTACTGCCCAGACCGAGAAAAGCCCTAGCTGGCATGATCCGCTTTGGGTTTGCGGCGGGGGCGCCGCCGTTTTCTGCTGCCTGATTTTTGTTTCGGCAAGGCGGCGACCATGGCCTCGCGCTCGTCTTCATCGACTTCCTGGTAGAGCGTCCACCACTCACCTAAACCCTGGGTTTGTTCGCCGGCTTGCTCGCGCAGCAGTAAAAAGTCATAGGCAGCGCGAAAGCGGGGGTGGCTAAATACGCGCGCGGCATTCTGACCATTGCGCCTGTTGAGACGGGCCTGCAGCTCCCAGATCTCTTTCATCATGGTAGTGAAGCGTCGGGGAATGGCGGTACGCTTGATCTGTTGCTGAATAGCATCGCTGCCGGCCCGCTGCAGGGCGTAGAGGGGCGAGTCGCCCTTATCGGTGTACTGCTTGCGATGCTCGAGCAGGGCGGGCCATAACAGGGCGGCGTAAATAAAGGCCGGTGTTACGCGCTGGCGATTATTGATACGGGCATCGGTATTACGCATCGCCTGGCTGATAAGCTTTTGATAAAAATCATCATCAATAAGGCGGGCTGTCTGTGGGAATAGCTGAGCAAAAAGCTCTAACTGGCACAGTTGTTCATAGGTCGCAAAGGCCGCGCCGCTCATGAGGAGCTTTAGGCTTTCATCAAATAAACGGGCGGAGGAAATATCACCGAGTAAAGAGGCGCATTCGGCAATGGGTGCGAAGGTATTATCGTCTAGCTCAAAGTCTAATTTTGCGACAAAGCGTGCGGCGCGGAGCATACGCACCGGGTCTTCTCGGTAGCGAGTGGCCGCATCGCCAATAATGCGTAAGGTTTTTTGTTCGAGATCTTCCAGACCGTCAGCATAGTCGTAAATAGTGTTGTCGGTGGGGTGGTAGTACATGGCGTTGATGCTGAAGTCGCGTCGGCTGGCGTCCTCATCAATGGAGCCAAAGACATTGTCGCGCAGCAGCATGCCCTCTTTAGATTGGCGGGAGAGGTTTTTGTCGTTGCCGGGGCTGCTGGTATGGTGGGCGCGGAAGGTGGTGACTTCTATCACCTCGCGGCCAAAGCGCACATGGACGATGCGAAAGCGGCGGCCAATGATTTGCGCGCGCCTGAAAACGGCTTTTACTTGTTCGGGGGTGGCGTCGGTGGCGACATCAAAGTCTTTCGGCTTGAGCCCGAGCATCAGATCGCGCACACAGCCGCCCACCACATAGGCTTTATAGCCAGCCTCTTCTAGGCCAGTGACAACCTCAGAGGCGGCACGGCTGATATCCTTGGGTTCGATGGGGTGAGAGCCTGGCGGCACGATATGCGGTCCAGCGGTTTTACGCTTCTTTTTGAAGCCTAATGTTTTGGCGATGCGTTTTAGCATGGAGTGGGCTTAAAACCTTGTGGCACGAGGAAACAGAAGCGTAATTCTAGCATAGAGCTTGTAATGGATACTGTCTTAAAAGCGATGTTCAAAAGTATGCCGTCGGTTTTGCTATTTAAAAGGAGGGCTTACGATGAAACGTGCCTTATATGAAATAAAAAAGGGAATAGCGAAAAGGGAAGCCCGAGGGCTTCCCTTTTCAAAATGCCATGTGTTTATGGATCTAACCCACCCTAAAACGTATAGCAACTCATCAAGTATTATTATTATTTTCTATTGTTATTATTATGTTTTTAGCATTCTGCACATTCATTATTGTTATAAGTGGAAATTATATTACTCAGAAAGTGTGAACTGTGCAAAGCTTTTCTTAGAAAAAAACACGCTTAAAGACGAGTGTTGTTATAGCTAAACATGTGTGATTGTGACATTTTTTAGCGCGTGTCACTTTCTGTCATCTTGTTGAGGGGTGGAATATGACTGAGTCGCCAATGCTTGATGGCCCAGTCGAGTACTTGCTGTATTGAGGCTTTATGCAGTTCTTTGGGGGTACTGACGCCCAGTAGCCCCAAGCAATCAAGAAGGTTGGCTAGCACTTTACCTGAATCGAGCTGGGGGGCATGGTTTTGTTTGCTGAGCTTTTGCCCCTGGGCATTACTGAGTACCGGGATATGGCCGTATTGCGGTGTTGCAAGGTCTAAGCAGCGTAAGAGGTGCATTTGCCGTGGTGTTGAGTTGAGGAGGTCACTGCCCCGAATAACGTGGCTAATATTTTGATAGCCGTCGTCCAGGCTGCAGGCCAGTTGATAGGCGGGAAGGTGATCTCGGCGCCAGAGAATAAAGTCTCCAGCCGCGCTCAGCTCAAACAACAGTGAGCCTTGAATTAAATCGTCCAGTGCGATTGCGCTTTGTTCGGGTAGTTGAATGCGAATGGCGTGGGGCTTGCCGGGGATGCTGGTGCTGCAATTGAGCTTATGTATCCGACAGGCACCATCGTAACAGCCGCCAAAAGGGCGTAATCGTGCCCGGTTGCAGTAGCAGGCGTACAGCAGGCCAGCTTGGTTTAGTTGCTGTAGTGCGTCTTCATAGGCGGGTAGGCGTGAGCTTTGGTAGAGCACGGGGCCATCCCAATGCAAGCCGTGTTCATCGAGTTGGCGGAGGATGCGATCGGCGGCACCGGGTACTTCTCGTGGGGGGTCTATGTCTTCAATGCGCAACAGCCACTGCCCGTTATTCGCTCGGGCGTCGAGAAAGCTGGCCAGAGCGGCGAGTAGTGAGCCTTTATGAAGAGGGCCGGTGGGCGAGGGTGCAAACCGGCCAATGTAAGTGCTGACAGCCATCAATTGGCAGTCGTGAGAGGTTTAGCCGCCGCTAACTTGCTTCTCTTTAATTTCATCGAGGGTTTTGCAGTCGACACAAAGAGTCGCCGTGGGGCGGGCTTCAAGGCGGCGAATGCCAATATTAACACCGCACTGGTCGCAGTAACCGTAGTCATCCGTATCGAGTAACTCCATGGTGGAGTCAATTTTCTTGATCAGCTTGCGCTCTCTGTCACGGGTGCGTAATTCGAGGCTGAACTCTTCTTCCTGTGTGGCTCGGTCTGACGGATCGGGGAAGTTAGCCGCCTCGTCTTTCATATGGCTGACCGTGCGATCGACTTCTTCCATCAGTTCTTGTTTCCAGCCCAGGAGCAGCGCTTTAAAGTGCTTCTGCTGATTTTCATTCATGTACTCTTCGCCCTTTTTCTCTTTATAGGGAGCCTGGCCGTGAAGGGTAAGGGTGGGAGCTTTGGCCGCTTTTTTCTTGGGCATGGAATTGTTCCGTTTTAATGCTATCGCGAAGCAAGACGTTATAGTGCCACTGGACGAATTTTTCAAGTCTATTTTGCATTGTTAGTGCTTAATCATGGCCTACAATAGTCATTTTTTCTGTAGAGAAGTGAGAATAAGCTATGGCGGGTGGAGTTCATCGTCAATACGCCTCAAGGGTTGAGGGTATGACATCGTTTAAAGTGGTCGATTTTCTTGAGGCTGCGGTGAAGATGGAGGCCCAGGGGCACGATATTGTGCGCATGGAGGCCGGTGAGCCCGCTTTCCCCACGGCTCCGGCTATTATCGAAGCGGCAAGTGCAGCGCTGCGTGATGAAAAAACCTTCTATACCCCCTCGCTGGGCATTATCGAACTGCGCGAAGCCATCGCGGCATTTTATGACACCCGCTATGGCTTGAGCATTCCGGCCCAGCGCATTGTGGTAACCACGGGGAGTAGTGCGGCACTGGGCTTGATTTGTGACCTCATTATTAATCCGGGAGACGGCCTGCAACTGACCGACCCCGGCTACCCTTGCAACGCCAACTTTGTGCGCCGCGCCGGTGGTGAACCCCAGCTGATCCCCGTTGATGCACACAATGCCTACCAATTAACATCGGAGGCCGTGGCTGAACACTGGCGGGACAACACCGTAGGCGTACTCGTGGCATCACCGAGTAATCCCACCGGAGAGATGCTGTCTCGCGACAATCAGCGAGGTATCAACGCGGTGGTGGCGAGTCATAATGGTGTGATGATTATGGATGAGCTTTATCACGGCCTGGTTTATGACCAGCCAGAGAGCTCGATTCTTGAAATAAATAATGACGCCATGGTGATTAACAGCTTTTCAAAATATTTCGGTATGACCGGCTGGCGTCTTGGTTGGATGGTGGTGCCGGAAGATGCCCTCGAGGCTGTCAACATAATGGCGCAGAACTTTTACATCTCGCCGCCCAGTATTGCTCAGTATGCCGCCCTCGGTGCCTTTGAACCGGCGACTCTTGAAATTATGGAGGCCCGCCGCGCCGAATTTCGCCAGCGCCGAGACTATCTTGTCCCCGCCCTGCGGGAGCTAGGCTTTAGCATTCCCCATACACCTGCAGGTGCCTTTTATATTTATGCGGGTATCGAAAAGTTGGCGGACGATAGCGAAGCCTTTTGCTGGGATATGCTCGAGCGAGCGGGGGTGGCCTTTACGCCGGGCACCGACTTCGGTGAGCATCTGGCGCGCCAGCATGTGCGTTTCTCCTACACTCAGCCGATGGATCGGTTAGAGCTGGCGGTTGAGCGACTGGGTAAAGCACTGGCGAGTTAAGTCTTTCCTGGATTTCACCATAAATAAAAAGATGAGTTGTTGATGAAAATATCCCCCGCCTTTGAAGAGGCGATTTTTATTAAGCGCTATAAGCGTTTTTTTGCCGATATTGAACTGTGCGATGGCAGTGAGTTGACCATTCATTGCGCCAACACCGGCTCAATGAAAAACTGCCTCAGCCCAGGCCAGCCCTGCTGGTTTTCTCGATCGGACAACCCAAAGCGTAAGCTTCCCGGTACGCTTGAGATAATCACCACTACCGGAGGTCGGTTGGCGGGGGTGAATACCGCACGGCCTAATAAGCTGGTCGTTGAAGCGATTGAAAATGGTGTTATCAGTGAGTTAGAGGGTTACGACACTTTGCGCACCGAGGTACGTTACGGCGAGGAAAACAGCCGCATTGATATCTTGATCGAACAGGGTGAGGCCCAATGCTTTATCGAAGTGAAAAGTGTCACCCTGGAAGCAGAGGATAAGCAGGCGCGCTTTCCCGATGCCGTCACCTCGCGGGGTGCCAAGCATTTGCGTGAATTAATGCACGTGGTTGCACGGGGGCAGCGAGGGGTGCTGGTTTTCTGCGTACAGTTGAGCGACATTGAAGAGGTGTGTGCCGCAGAGGATATTGACCCGCTGTATACCCAGACCCTGGCTGAGGCCATCGCCGCAGGTGTCGAAGTGCTGGTTTATGGCTGTCGTTTGAGTGCGGATGAAATTGTGATTGACAGAAAGCTGACATTCTTAGCGCCAGCCAGGGTTTAGTCTGCCGAAAAAAAGCCCCTGTCTCTAGAAAGAGGCAGGGGCTTTTTTGAGCGTGCTCGTGCAGGTTTACGCGAGCAGGGCTAATTAGCTTTTGTCGTCAACTTTTATCGTCAATGTCTACCACACGCTGCTTGAATTTCCACTGGCCATTCACTTTAGTGACGGCGTCGATATAGCGACCGGAGTTAACAACGCTGACTTTATCGCCACAGTCGACCAGAATCAGGTAGGCATCATGGGTGCCGGTGTCGCCGTCAACTTCAACGATAGCATCAGTGGTGCAATGCTTCACTTTCATGGTGGGGATCATTTTTTGTGCGAAGGCGAGCAGGTCAGTGTGGCCAGCAGCCAACTTTTTGCTACCCATTTCAAAGCTGCCATCTTCGGTAAAGCACTCAACCCAGGCTTCGGGATTGCCGTAGTCGAAAGCACGGTTGTAGCGGGCGGCCAGTTCACGAATGGCGAGATGATCTTCTACTTTACTCATGATGAGATTCCTTTGATGTGTAGGGAGTGTGGGTGTTTGTTAGTGAAGGGATTGTATTGCATACAGCCCCGGTCGAACAGTAAAGCGGGCGAGGCAGTTAGTTAGTTATTAATTAATTAATGGGATCTTCGCTCAGATACAGCTGGCCCTCGACAATGGTGTGAGCCACAGGGCTAAGTCGAGTGCCGGGGCAGGGGCCGGAAATACAGTCGCCGCTGTCGATCTCAAACAGTGCGCCGTGGGCGGCACACAAAATGTGGTCGCGATTTCTGTCGAGAAAGCGGTCGGGCATCCAGTTGAGTTCAAGGCGGGCATGAGGGCAGCGATTGCGATAGAGATAGAGTCCGCTCCCTTTGCGCACGGCGAAAATACTGTTGAATTTGTCGAGCTGAAAGCCCTTTGCGCCGTCAACGGGAATATCGTCGACGGCGCAAAGATGCAGGGGATAGCTATTCTCTGAGATGTTGTCCGAGGTGCTCTCTGGGGGCGAGTCAGCAGACAACTTTAGACGCCCCGACGCAGGGCTTCGATGCGTTCTTCCAGCGGCGGGTGTGTCATAAATAGTTTGCTGGCGTGCTCTTTCCAGCCACCCGAAATACCCAGTGCTGTCATGGTATCGGGCATTTCACTGGGCACGTGGGCCTGGGTTTCGGCTTGCAGTTTTTGTAACGCGCCAATCATTGCGCCCCGTGTCGTCAGATGGGCACCGGCAGCGTCGGCACGGTACTCGCGCCAGCGTGAAAAGGCCATAACAATGGTGGAGGCAAGAATACCCAGTACCACCTGTAACACCATCACGGTGACAAAATAGCCAATGCCGGGGCGATCATTTTTAAACACCGCCTTGTCGATGATCGAGCCGATGATGCGGGCAAAAAACATCACGAAGGTATTCACTACGCCCTGAATCAGCGTCAAGGTGATCATGTCGCCATTGGCAACGTGGCCTATTTCATGGGCCAGTACAGCTTTTATTTCATCTTTGTTGAAACGACTGAATAGCCCGGTGCTGACGGCGACCAGCGCATTGTTTTTGTTCCAGCCGGTGGCGAAGGCATTCGATTGCTGGGCCTGAAAAATACCGACCTCGGGCATGCCAATATCAGCTTTGCGCGCTAGTTCGGCAACGGTTTCGAGCAACCAGCGCTCGTCGGCGTTAGAGGGCTCGGTGATGATTTGCGTGCCAGTGCTGCGCTTGGCCATCCACTTTGACATTAACAGGGAAATAAACGAGCCAGCGAAGCCAAATACCGCACACATGACGAGCATGGCCGTGGTATTAGTATGTACGCCCTGAGTGGATAGGTATTGCTGGAGGCCAAAAATTTCAAAAATGGCGGTGACCAGCATGAGTACGGCGATGTTAGTCGCGAGAAATAGACCGATGCGTAACACGTAAAACTCCTCTTGATGATGGCGTGATAAGCCTTGAGTCTATTAAGATGCGCCCTGTTGTCAAAAATTCAATGGTTAATGAAAATATGTCTCAGGGTGCAGATCCGCTAAAAAGCATTTTCTATGCGCTGTTTGCCAATGGCGCCATTGCAATAGCCAAAGGTTTTGCCGCGTGGATCACCGGCTCTGGCGCGATGCTGGCGGAAGCTATTCACTCGGTGGCCGATTGTAGCAATCAACTGCTGTTGTTGCTCGGTATAAAAAAGGCCAAACGTCCGCCCTCACCGGACTACCCCCTGGGCTACGGCAAAGAAATCTATTTTTGGTCATTCCTGGTGGCCTTGATGCTATTTAGCCTGGGTGGCATGTTTTCAATCTACGAGGGTTGGCACAAACTGCATCAGCCCGAGGCGCTGAATTCACCTTGGTTGGCGGTCGGAGTGCTGGTGTTTGCGATGGTGGCTGAGGGCTTGTCCTTGCTGGGTTGTATGCGCGAGATTAATAAAATTCGCCCTGCGAACCAAAGTTACTGGCGTTGGTTTCGCGATACCCGCCACAGTGACCTGATGGTGGTATTTGGTGAGGATCTCGCGGCTTTACTGGGTCTTGCTTTGGCAACAGCGGCCCTGTTAATGGCCATCGTGACAGGCAACCCTATTTACGATGCCTGGGGTAGTATTGCGATTGGCCTGTTACTGATCGTGGTCGCTGTTTTAATCGGTGTGGAGATTAAGGCACTACTGGTGGGGCAGGGTGTCCAGGCGCATACTCGTGAGGAGATGATCGCCTTTCTCGAAAATGAACCGAGTGTCGGCAAGGTGTTTAATTTGTTGACCCTGCAAATGGGTAACGATGTCATGGTGGCTGTTAAGGCGAAAATGGCGGTGATGGATGGGGCGAAAGAATTGGTGGCCGATATTAATCAAACAGAGGCTTTATTTCGGCAGCGCTTTCCCCAGGTGCAATGGCTTTTCTTCGAGCCTGATGTGGAGGACTAGCGGGGTGATTAACTTTGGCGGGGCTTTTGTCAGAGATGTCACTCGCTTAACTGTGGTTGTATTATTAATGGCCCTACTGTCGTCCTGTGCGCTGCTTGATCCGGCCTATGAAAAGCCGGCGGTGCATCTGGTACGGATAGAACCTTTGTCCTCCAGTGGTTTTGAGCAGCGTTTTCGGGTCGGTCTTAAAATTATCAACCCCAATAGTTCGGGGCTGAGTGTCTCCGGTATGTCCTATACCCTGAGGCTTAACGATGAAAAGGTCGTCAAGGGTGTGGCGGGGAAAATATCAGAGATTCCCCCCTACTCTGAAACCACTGTTCAGGTTGAGGCTTCGACGAACATACTGGCAGGTTTGCGTTTGATTTCATCTTTATTAAATAAGCCAGGTCGTGAATTACACTACGAACTGGAGACAAAATTGCGCTCTGGCTGGTGGCCAGTGCCTGTTAGTATCATTGAAAGTGGCGATATTACCTTGCCACAGTGACCCCCCCTCTTATTTTCAACGAACAGTCTCTATTAACTAATAGCCGTCGAATGAGTAAGTTATGAGCGATCAACGCTGTACTGAGCTGGAAATTAAACTCGCCTATCAAGAGGACATCATTAAAGCCCTCAATGATGTGGTGTGTAGCCAGCAAGAGAGTATCGACAGAATTGAGCAGACCTGCCGATATCTTATGCAACGGCTGCAGGAGGTTACTCAGGGGCCGTTATCTGAAGTATCTGGTCAGGAAAAGCCGCCTCATTATTAATTAAAATCCGCAGAGCTAATTAAAATCCGCAGAGCTAATTAAAACCCGCAGAAAGTTCGAGTCTGTGAATAATCGCTGTGACACTCGCTCGCCCCGAAAATACTGACCGCAGGCATAGACGCCACCATGCCTGATGTGACTGTGAACTAGTGCACTGATAAACGCAGGGTTTGCCACTAATCTATGCGTCTGAGAGTTTGGCGCAGATTGGGATGATTATGCCGCCTGATACTAATAATAACGGACATGGTGTTTGTTGAAATAGATGACTGGAAGGTCTTCGGGGTGTAAATGTCAAACAATGTAGAGGCAATTCTGGGTCAACTGCGCGATGTGGTTGCCAGCGGCGACGGTGAAGGCGTAGACGTCTGGCTAACGGATTTGGTTAATGAGTCCAATAAAGAGGCTGTCAATGATGCGATCCATGAGCTGGGTCGCATGGATGCAAACTTAATTGTCCACCTTGCACGTTTTATTGCCAGCAACAGGGGTGTCGCTACGACATACCCCTTGCTTGAAGACTTGTTATTTGAACAAGTACTCGCGAGTCCAGATATGCTGGTAGAGATACTGGCCAATAGCAATGATGTCACAGAGATAGACTATTATATTCACTGTATTGAAGCTCTCGCTCTGGAATCTGCGACACTGGGTTTAGAGACGAAACTCGCTACGGTGTCGGATGAGGGACTGCTGATCAGTATGCTGGGAGCCATTGCAAAAATCGGCTTCTGCCATAATCCGCAAAATCTTGCCGACTACCTTTATGCCTCTAACCGCGACATCATTGCCGCTGCGATTGTGGCTCTGGGCAGTATCGGTTCCCATGAAGCGGTGCAGTTATTGAGTGACAGAATGGGCACTGACAGTGACTTTGATCGATTAATTCTCGATCAGTTTGCGGACATTCAGGATCAGTTCTGTATAAAGAAACTCAGCGAAACACTGGCCTCGCACATTACTCATGTCAGAAATTACGGTAAGGCAAAGCTCGCCGAAATGGGCGAAAAAGCCATTCCGGTAATTATTGAAAACTTGAACAGCGATGATGTCGACCTCGTTGTACACACCTTGAATGTGCTCGGTGATATCTTTGATGAAAGTGCTGTAAAACCAATCAAAAATTTACTACACAGCCAACCTGCCGATGCCAATGTTCGTTTTGCCGCTTATGAAACCTTGGGTCGATTACCCAGTCAAAAAATTGCTCTCGCCCTTGCCGAGGGCCTGAATGACCAGGACGATAATGTTCGTCTCGCCGCCTCACGGGCCATCAATAACAACTATTCACGCATGCTGGGGGTGGGTGTGAAAAACCTGCTCCATTCAACGGTATTTGATAGCGGGAAAATTATTGCCGCTATTGTGGAGTCGGAATCGGATAATATTTTCCTCGATTTATTGGATGAAGAAGAGATAAGAGATGCTCTGTTTGCCTATATTCGAGAGCAGGCACACAGTGACGTAGTTAAATTCTTCAATGTTATTTTGGCGAAGAATGATAGAGGCGACCTGTTGAACTTTATTCAACCCGAGCAGCAGCAAGAGGTGAAAACCAAAACTCTGGTGTATGCGATTGATGATTCACGAATGATTTTGAATATCTATCGCAGTGCTTTACACAAGCTTGGTTATGAATTTAAGCTATTTGAATTTCCCGAAACGGCATTGAAAAATATTGAGGAAGATGCTCCTGAATTTGTCTTTACCGATATGAATATGCCGCTTATTTCCGGTATTGACCTGACCCGGAAGATACGTGAAACACATCCCGCCGATGAGCTGCCTATTGTGATGGTGACAACACAAAGTGAAAGTGATTCTAAGGATGATGCACTCGCCGCCGGTGTTAGCGAAGTCATTGGCAAGCCTTTTGGTGCAGAGGCTTTAAAACAGGCGATAGAGCGTAACTATAAGCCGAAGTGAGCCTTGTTTTATAGCTTGCTGAGCATAGACCGGATACTTGGAAGTTGAGGTCTAAAGCAGGATGACCTGAAAGTATTCTGGCTCAGCCTTATCTGCCAATTGAACAACTGCGTAGTGCGTGCGAACTTCGTCTTGATCGAGGCGAGTTATACTCCCGTACTCAATCTTATTACTCAGCTCAGACATACCTACCTGCACGCCGCTGCGATTAAATAAAATAACTTTTAATGCGGGTTGCAACGCGGGGTCATGGTTTTCTAGTACTACTTTGTATTCATATAAGTGAGCGCCTTTTTTACCTGTGCGGGTAAAAACAATGTTCTTCACATATTGCTTATCAATTTTAAGGACCTCATCGTAGTTCAGGCCCGTTAGGCCGGGTAGCCGATTGAGTGTGAGTTCTTTGATTTCATTATTGAGTGTTTTTATTTGGACTGTTCTTAGCTCGGCCTGCTCGCTGAGTTCTGTCAGCTCGAGTCGCAAACTGCTGCCGACACCCGATAAAAGGCCCGCTTTACGGACGTAGCTTGCAAGCGTGATAGCAATGAGTAAATTGATAACTAAAGACAGGGCGAGGGCGACACCTAGTAATTGAATTAGCCGGGTTCTACTATGGTGAGACTTTGATGAAGAACTACGACGAGAAGAACGACGAGATTCTGATGCCATAAATTGTGTATTCATAGGTATTGTCATTAATTCAGAGCCTCATTCTCGCTGGAATTGAGCAGGCGTACTTCCCGCTGTGGGAAGGGTATTTCAATGCCAGCAAGATGCAATGCTTTGAAGAGGTGGTCGTTAACACTAAAACGAAGCTGGTGGTATTTATCCGTTGGCACCCAAAAGCGGATGCCGAAATTAATACTGCTGTCGCCAAATTCATCAATGCCGACCTGTGGGGGGCGGTTTGTGTCGACGCCAAGCTCGTGAAGTACGGACTTAATGGTAGCGGTGACCTGCTCGACGTCGCTGGTATAGGCAACCCCCAATGTGCTCTCGACGACCTTGAAATCGTTTGAGTTATGAATGATCTCGCCGACGATGTGACGATTGGGGATTAAAATACTGACTTCATCTTCATCACTGAGAATGGTTTGGGCCAGACGTACCTCTTTAACAATGCCGGTTACACCCTGCACGATAATGGTGTCGCCAACCACGAAGGGGCGAGTAAGAATAATATTCAGACCGGCAGCGTAGTTGGACAGTAAGCCCTGCATCGCCAGACCGGCACCCAGTGAAAGTGCGCCGATGGCCGCGACGAAAGGGGTGATGCTAATGCCAATTTTACCGAGGCAAATAACAGCGACAGCAGCAATAATAATGATTTTCGTGCAGCTGGCGAGAAAACGACTAAGGGTGACATCGAGTCCGTGTTTGTCACAGGTTCGGGTGACCAGCCGTGCTACCCGGCTGGAAACCAGCAAGCCAATCACCAATATAATCAGCGCGCCAACTAACTGGAAACTGTAGGTGACGAAAAAAGTGACAATGAGGTCGTATATGGCTTTGAACTGATCGATTTCTTCTGTCATAGAATTTTACTGTGTGAGTAATATTTACTTTCGAGTATAAAGCTAATCTGCCCTAAGGCCTACGTTGATTATTGCCATTGGTCATAAGTACTTGTTTGCAGGTGCTTAGCGCTAGTACGGCATCCAGTAAATTCTGGTTTGACACGTAAATTCCCCGATTGATATTAAACAGGGTGGGTAGGGTGATTTCACTATGCTGGCTGTGTGAGTAGTCGCTCATCTGCTGGTGAAGAGAATCATGGGAGTGCGCGAGTGCGGACTTGACGATGCTGACAGCGTCATCGGCCCAGTCGTTTGCAGGCTTTTCCAGAAGCGCGGTGATTTTTGGATAAATACTTAATATATTGCTATCGACCTGTTTGAGAAGTTGCTGGGTGCCAGCCTGGTGGCGTAAATTTATTAAATTGTCTTTGATGTCTTTCAGGCTTTTGGCGCTATAGCTGGCGTTGCGTGCGGCGTCCAGCAATTCAGACAATACTGTTTCTTCCGTTTCGCTGAGGCTCTCGGCAGGTAGTTTATGACTATAGTTTTGCAGTTGCGCCTCGTGGGTCTTAATGTCGGCGTATTGCTCGTCAAAAGTTAAGGGCTCACTGCGCAGACGATTGTTTATACGCTTTACTTTTTCGCCGTCCAACAGCGTTTCGCTGGATAACTTTAAAACGCGCAGGTTGATGAGCAGGGTTTTAAGGATGAGTTCGTGGACGTCCTGTGCAATGGCGCGCAGGGCTGCCTCCGACACAGTGGGTGGCACCAGGTTTATGTGACTACAACCGAGGGTGCTGGTTGAGGTAAAGCGCTGTTCAAGCCAGTGGGCAAAAGGTTTTGTGAAGGGCAGAAATAGCATGATGCCCAGCAAGTTGAATAGCGAGTGGAAACACACCAGTGCATACATGGTGTCGTCGATACCGAGTGTTACGGTAATAAACGCCAACAGGGGGGTGAACAACAAAAAGGCGCTGACATCGGTGCCCAGGTTAAAAATAAAATGACTCAGGGCCACACGTTTTACATTAGTTGAACTTTTTAATGAAGCCAGTAGAACTGTGCTGGTCGTGCCCAGGTTGGCGCCAATGACAATCGCAGCGGCATTCGATAGCGGTATTATATCGGCGTGTACAGCGCTGAGAATAATTACCATGGTGGCGGAGCTGGATTGCACTAGTGCGGTAAAGACGATGCCGCCCATAAAATAAATGATCAGGGGATAATCGCGAAACCAGGTCTCATCCACCTGCGTGCCGAGAAAAGACATGCTGTCTTTCATCCAGGTAAGCCCCAATAAGAGCAGGCCAAGGCCGAATATCAAAGAGGCCTGGTGGTAGCGGGAAGATTCGTTTTTAAAGGTGGCGTAAGCGAGCGAGCCAAGGGCAATTAATACCAGAGCATAGTCACTCATATTCAGTTTGAAACCGATGGCGGTGACCAACCAGCCCGTCAGCGTGGTACCCAGGTTGGCACCAAAAATAATGCCCAGCGCATTGCGCAAGGGCAAAATACCCGAGCCGACAAAGGCCAGTATAAACAGACCGACCAGGGAGCTGCTCTGCAAAAACGCTGTGCTAACAGTACCGACTAGCACGCCCTGCAGGGGTGAGTGAGTGTGGTTGCGTAATAGGTTGCGCAGCCGGCGAGTGCTTAAACCGCGTAAACCCTGCTCGAGAACTTTCATGGCGAAAATGAAAATGCCAAGCCCTGCGAGCAACTGCCAGAATTGAAACATCACAATGTCCGTTGGTACCTGTCGTGGATTTTAGCAATTATTATCGGTTTGTCGATGTGGCTTCCGGCAGGAGGTAAAGAGCCGATTTGCGGTTGCCATCTGGCTGGCGAGCGATATATCGGGTATTGCGCTATTCTCCTGTTTCAACTGTCAGACAATTGTGAGTATCAATGAAGCCCGCGTCACCCAAGCCCGCATCACCCAGGCCAGCGCCGCTAAACATCGCGCAATTAACCGGCCAGTCGCAAAGCCATTTGCAGGAGGTTTTTCCCGGTCATTTTTTACATTGTGATGTGGTGGCAGCTTATCTTTTATTAGTTGAACAGGCGGCTGAAGAGGGTATCGCACTGCGTCTGGCCAGTGGTTTCCGCTCCTTCGATCAACAGTTGGTAATCTGGAATGCCAAGGCGCAGGGTGAGCGGCCGGTTGTCGACAGCGATGGTCAGTCAGTGGCAATGGCCGCGCTGAGTGAACGGGATCAGGTATTCGCGATACTGCGCTGGTCGGCCTTGCCAGGGGCATCACGCCATCACTGGGGCAGCGATATGGATATCTGGGACAGTGCTGCGGTGAGTGACAATTATCAACTGCAGTTAAGCCCGGATGAGTATGCAGCGGACGGGCCTTTTGGTGCCTGTTCTCGTTGGCTCGATGAGTCGATAAGTCGTGGTAAAACAGAGTTCTTCCGCCCCTATACCCAGGCTGATAATGATGCCAATACACACGGTGTGGCTGCAGAACCCTGGCATTTAAGCTTCCGTCCCCTCGCCGCTATTTGCGAACAGGCATTGACCCCGGATGTGTTGCGCGAGCTGATCAAAAATACGGATATCTGTCTGCAAGGGGCGATTCTCGAAAACCTCGATGAGATTTATTCACGCTTTATTTGTTCGCAGTATTGAATCTACAGCGCCTTTCGGCCATATTCTGCCCCCTGTACCTATTGATGCTGATGCTTCGAGCGCTATCTTCTTATGTCTCCCAAGCCCGCTGCCCTATGGCAGGAAATCCTCGACGAAGCCCGTGATTTTTCGAAAGACGAGCCGGTATTGGCGAGCTTTTTTCACTCGGCAATACTCAGTCACGACTCCCTCGAAACAGCCCTCGGCTATAACCTGGCTGAAATTCTCGGCAATATGGCGCTGTCAAAACTGGCCATTCGCCAAGTCTTTGCCGAGGCGCTTGAGCACGATGGCAGTATCGGCGAAAAAATGCGCCGTGACCTGCTTGCCTACCGCGAGCGCGACCCGGCTTGTGACAAATACGCCATGCCGCTTTTGTATTTCAAAGGTTTCCACGCCCTGCAGGTGCATCGTGTCGCCCATTATCTATGGCTGAATAATCGACAGGCTCTGGCGACGCACCTGCAAAGTCTTTGTGCCGAAGTGTTCGCCGTTGATATTCACCCCGGTGCACAAATTGGCGGTGGAGTCATGGTTGACCACGCCACGGGTCTGGTTATTGGCGAAACTGCTGTTGTTGAAGATAATGTGTCGATGCTCCACGCCGTCACCCTTGGTGGTATTGGCAATGAGAGCGGCGATCGCCATCCAAAAATTCGTAGTGGCGTGCTGATTGCGGCGGGGGCAAAAATCCTCGGTAATATCGAAGTTGGCGAGGGCGCGAAAATTGGNGCCGGNACCTTNGTGCTTGAGCCGGTGAGTCCGCACACCACTGTGGCTGGCGTACCAGCACGGGTGGTCGGCAGGCCACGAGAGGCCTTGCCAGCGCTGGAAATGGATCAGCGTATCAATTCGCAACCCTAGCTTATCGTTAGGTTTTCAGGCTTTAACGCAACACACACGCGAGTCAGTTTTATGCATAAAAGCGAAGGTGGGCTTATGTCTTTGTTGTACCGGCGTTTGGTCGGTGCAACGGGTTTCTCTATACAGGGCTTAAAGTCCTGCTTTCGCTATGAAGAAGCCTTTCGGGTCGAGGTGTTTCTGGTAGTTGTTCTATCACCGTTGGTTTTTTATATCGCGGAGTCTGCACAAGATTTAGCTTTGTTATTTGGCGCTATGTTTATTGTATTGATAGCGGAGTTGCTCAACTCTGCAATTGAAGCCGTGGTTGATCTTGTATCACCCGAAAAGGCTGAGCTGGCAGGGCGGGCCAAAGATCAGGCATCTGCTGCAGTAATGCTCAGCATGTTGCTGTTTGTGGTGGTTTGGACTGTGCTCGCCTGGCAAAACTTTGCCAGCGTGGCCGGGAAGTGAGAACCGAGTGACTGAAATACCCCTTGCGCTAATCAATAATATGAGGCTTGTTAGCTTGGTGCGGAGTAGAAAAAATGAGTGATCAACAGTTTGATGTGTTTTTTCGGGGTGACATCGTTGCCGGGCAGGCCGTCGTTGAGGTGAAAGAGCGTCTGGCTGGCCTGTTTAAGCTTGAGGCAGCGCAGGTTGAGCAGCTTTTTTCGGGTCGCCCGACGGCCATCCGTCGCAATCTGGAT
>JGI24025J20009_10001084_pt1 | contig 20859 bp, 19 predicted proteins | sample Cruoilmetagenom3_FD_20009 | JGI IMG/M metagenome (IMG submission 20009) | reverse complement strand
TCAAGGAAGGCGAAAATTTTAACCGCAGGAATATATTGGATATTTCGAGGATTAAAATTTGAGCCTGACGCAGAAATTGGGCAAAAGGGGACGTTATTCAAAGGTCTTGGTTGATTATTCCGTTTTTTGAAAAAGGTGGGGCAGTGCTTCGCCCGCTGTTGACTGGATGCTTATATCATACATGGAAGACATTTCAGTCTGTTCGGGGTTGATCTCGACACATTTCGCACCGTATTCCTTTGCAATCCTGGGGAAACCGGCTGCCGGATAGACGACACCGGATGTGCCTATGCCGACAAAGAGGTCACATTCCCTGAATGCAATGACGGCCTGATTTATGACAAATTCATCCAGCATGTCGCCAAACCACGTGATATCGGGTCGAAGCCAGTTATCGCAATGTTCACACTTGTAGCTTTTGTATTTTTCGCCGATATCTTCAGTAATGCCATGCATGGGACATCTGAGACGCCAGAGACTGCCGTGCAGTTCCATGACGTTTTTACTGCCTGCCCGCTGGTGCATGCCGTCAATATTCTGTGTCACGACAGTGACTTTTGGGTGCGTTTTTTGCAGTTCCGCTATCACAAAATGTCCGGCATGGGGCCGGCATTTAAGTACGGCTTTACGGCGCAATTCGTGAAATTTCAGCACTTTCAGGGGATCCTGGTCAAAAGCTTCCCGGCAGGCATATTCTTCCCACCGATATTCGTTCCATATACCTCCCCTGCCCCGGTATGTGGGAACGCCACTTTCGGCAGACATCCCAGCGCCGGTAAAGAAAACGATATGTTGATATTCATTGGGATTAATGGGTTGCATGGTTATTTATTTCCTCATGTAAAATTGTGTCTGAACGGTCTTTTCGTTCAGACACTTGATTAGCCGGTTTTTGCCAGGTCGAGTCTTCCTTCCCATCTTTTCAGAAGTACATCTTTCAGGAGTGCGTGCTCCGGTTTTTCCAGGGAGGGATCGTTTTCGACAAGTGAAAAGGCTTCTTTCCTAGCTTCGTTTAATATTCTTCCGTCACGCAATATATTCGCTACCCTGAAGTCGGGAAGTCCCGATTGTCTGGTTCCCATAAATTCGCCGGGTCCCCTTATGATCAGATCTTCTTCCGCTATCCTGAAACCGTCAGTTGTCTCTTCCATTATGCGGAGTCTTTTCCTTGAAACATTGGATCTCGCGTAACCGGCGAGCAGGATACAATAGGATGGGATGTCGCTTCTCCCTACCCTGCCCCTCAACTGGTGCAGTTGTGAGAGGCCGAATCTTTCGGCATGCTCTATGACCATAAGAGATGCCTGTGGAATATCTATACCCACCTCTATCACCGTGGTAGAAACAAGTATGTCCGCTTTTCCCTCTGAAAAGTCTGCCATGATTTCATCTTTTTCGGCGCCTTTCATTCTTCCGTGTATCAGCTTTACCCCGTATTCCGGGAATATATCTTTTTGAAGGTGTTCAGCCATCCGTGTGGCATCCTTCAGGTCCAGTGTTTCAGATTCTTCCACCAGCGGATAGACGATGAAGGCCTGATTCCCCTTTTTTAGTTCGTTTCGTATTACCTCATAGACCTTATCACGGGACTTTTCGTAGAATAGCTTTGTGCGAATCGGTTTTTTGCCAGGGGGCATTTCATCTATGACGGAAATATCGAGATCTCCATAAACCGTCATTGCAAGACTCCTCGGAATCGGGGTGGCTGTCATAACGAGAACATCCGGATTTATCCCCTTCCCCCTAAGAGTCGCTCGCTGGACTACTCCGAAGCGATGCTGCTCATCTATCACAACAAAACCGAGCTTTTTAAACTCAACACCTTCCTGAATCAGCGCATGGGTCCCGACGATAATATCCACATCACCTGATGCTGTCTTTTGCAAAACCTCTTTCCGCTCCAGCGTTTTTTTGCCGCCGGTGAGTAGCGCAACTTCAAGCCCAAGCATTGAAGACCATTCCTTTATATTGGAGTAGTGCTGGCCGGACAGTATTTCTGTGGGCGCCATGATGGCCGCCTGATAACCGTTTTCACACGCGCAGGCCATAGCCGCCATTGAAACGACTGTCTTACCACATCCGACATCACCCTGGAGGAGCCTGTTCATGGGAAAAACGCTGCCCATATCTGCCTTAATCTCTTCTATTACTCTTTTCTGCGCATCGGTCATTTCAAATGGAAGTATCTTACAGAATTTGTCATAAAGTTTTCCGGTTGTGTTAAATGGAATCCCTTTTTCCAGGACATATCCCTTTTTCTTGAGGGCCATTCCCAGTTCGAAGAAGAAGAATTCATCAAACACCAGTCTTCTATGTGCCGCCGATTTCATATTGTTGTATAGATCCATATCCTGATCAGCTTCCGGGAAGTGGACGTTTTTTATGGAATAATTGATGTCGGCGAGATGCTGTCTTTCACATATTTCATTAGGGATGGGGCTTGAAACATATTGAGAGTAATTCTCAACTGCTCCCATCATTATCTTTCTTATATATTTTTGATGCAGTCCTTCCGTCTCCGAATAGATGGGAACAATTCTTTTGAAATGGAGAAAATCGTCTGTGTTTTCATCCTTACTGCTGATAATTTCAAAATCCGGGTGAATCATATCTTTAGCGAAGAGAAACTCTCTCACCTCCCCTGTAAAAATTACCCTTGCATCCTTTTTAAATGTCTTCCGCAGATAGGCGTGATTTCCCTTAAACCATTTAGCCGTGAGCTTGCCGCTTCCGTCATCAATGGTTACTTCAAATACCTTTTTTTTCCTGTAATGCTGCACCTCTGCACTGATGACTTCTCCGATTACGGTTTCCCTGCTGCCGATTTGTGCCTGTGATATCTTTTTAACGGAGCGCCTGTCCTCATATCTCCTCGGCAGGAAGTAGAGCATATCCTCTACGGTTTTTAAATTCTTTTTGCCGAGGAGTCGAGCAATTCCCGGACCCACCCCCTTTACGTATTGAACTGGAAGAGACAACTTGTCAAAACCGGTTTTAATTTCTCCTGTTGTGCCGGATGTGTCCGGTGATTCTTCAGTATTAATGTCAAAAGAGAGAAGCTGCATTTCCTTTACCAATCGAAGCGCCACCGCAATATGTTTCTTCTTTTCGGCAAGGGAAAGATTATCAAAATTTAAGAAAGTCTCATCGAGATAAGAGACGATATTGCCAAATTCGTTTTTTGACATATCTCCTTGTTTTAGCGAAGCATTAATCGTCTTTAATCTGTCAATAAGCCCCGACATACTCGTTTCAAAATCTTTAACGAGATGGAGGTTCTGATAGGAATTTTTCGATAGAAATATCAGTGGGGTTTCTATTTTCTTGATAATTTCATTGAGATTTGCCATTATATATTACCCTGATTGCGAAGTAAATTCACATATAAAGCGTTAATTTAACTAACAGATATGCCTGCTATTTACAAGGAAAGAATTGACTTTTCACATGAATTAAGTTAGTTCTTTCGCATTAGTCAAATTAATATCCATTTATTTTATATGAAATTCAGTTTGTGAGGTATTTTCTATGGTAAAGAAAAAATCAGTGTCATATAAGGATGCCGGCGTCGATATAGACAAGGCCAACAGTTTTATAGAAAAAATAAAGCCATTTATTAAATCTACATCACGTAAGGAAGCCTTTGGCAATATTGGCAGTTACGGGGGGTTGTTTCATCTCGACACGGAAAAATATAAAAGCCCGGTCCTTGTGTCATCTACAGACGGAGTTGGCACGAAGCTGAAAATAGCCCAGATGATGGGAAAACATGATACCATCGGAATTGATCTTGTAGCCATGAGCACAAATGATTTGATTGTCCAGGGAGCTGAGCCTCTTTTCTTTCTCGATTACATAGCTACAGGGAAAATAAATCTTGAAACAAGCGTGCAAATCATCGAGGGTATAGCCGAAGGGTGCAAACAGTCCGGTTGCGCTCTTATCGGCGGAGAAACAGCCGAAATGCCCGGTATTTATAAAGATGGAGAGTATGATCTTGCCGGTTTCTGTGTCGGAGTTGTTGAGAGAGACAAGTTGATTGATGGGTCAGAGATCAAAGTCGGGGATCAGATCATCGGGCTGGCTTCCAGTGGTATTCACAGTAATGGTCTTTCTCTTGCCAGGAAGGTATTGTTTGAAGATTTGAATCTGAACGGCAATGATATGATTGAAGGTCTTGAATATTCCGTTGGCCTGGAACTTCTTCGTCCGACAAGAATCTATATAAAAAGCTTGCTGAATATAATCAAGAACTTCAGCATAAAAGGAGTGATTCACATCACCGGAGGCGGATTTATAGACAATATTCCCCGCATAATACCCAATCGATGCCAGGCCGTTATCACCAGAAATAGTTGGGATATGCCTCCAATTTTCACGATTATCCAGGAAAAAGGAAACATCGATGAAATGGAAATGTTTAGAGTATTCAACATGGGTATAGGAATGATGGTGGTCGTCTCTAAAAAAGAATCAAAAGAATTATTGGATCGACTTGAAGCCCTCGGCGAGAAAGCTTCTGTAATTGGTTCAGTAGCCAAAAGGGGAGAGAGTCAACCATCTGTTCTTTTTGAGGAAGCAAATGAATAATAACATTAACATTGGCGTTCTTGTATCCGGCAGCGGGTCTAATTTCCAATCAATCATAGATCAGTCAGAAAAAGGTAATCTTGACGCAGTGATCAAAGTGGTTATTAGCAATAACCCGGATGCTTATGCGCTGGAAAGGGCAAAAAAGCACAATATCTCTGCCATTTTTATTGATCATAATGATTTTAATGACCGGCAACAGTTTGATCAAAAAATGATCGATATCCTTAAATCTTATGAAGTTGAACTGGTTATCATGGCAGGATTCATGCGGGTATTAACCCCCCTTTTTATAAAAGCCTTTCCAATGAAAATCATGAACATACATCCCGCCATCCTTCCATCCTTTCAAGGTATCCATGCCCAGGAAAGGGCATTTGACTACGGCGTGAAATTTTCAGGATGTACTGTCCATTTCGCGGATGAAGGTGTTGACACAGGTCCGATTATCATTCAATCCGTCATCCCCGCTTATGATGACGATACTGCCGATACGCTTCAGCAGAGGATTCTTAAAGAGGAACACCGGATATTTCCTCAGGCCATTCAATTTTATGCGGAAGGAAAACTTGAAATTGTCGGCAGAAAGGTTCGCATTAAGAATCATAAGAAGATTGATGAAGCTCCACTACATAATCCTCCGCTAGATAAGTTTTGATGGGCATTAGCCCCTTAGTTGTAAGATTCTTGCAAAAAATGGCTTCGGCGTGAGACGTCGGCGTGAGCTCAGTCGAACGCTCAGCCGAACGTGCTTCGAATTTCGAATTTCCAGTTTATCTGGATTAGGGATTAATTACGAGATCAGTTCCGCTTAATCCTCTAACCCTTTAATCCTTAATCCCGGGGAATGATATGATAATCGTAAGTGCTTGTCTTTTGGGAATAAGATGTAGATACGACGGAGATAGTCGCCCCGAAAACCGATTGCTCTCAATATTGTCTGACGAAATTTGCATTCCGGTCTGTCCCGAACAGCTAGGGGGGTTGACAACACCTCGTTTACCGTCCGAGATAATCGATGGTGATGGATCGGACGTTTTAAATGGCCGTACTAAAATCATAGATCCCACCGGTAAAGATGTAACCGAGCAGTTTTTACGAGGGGCAGAGGAAGTAAGAAGACTTGCAAGGCTTATGCAAATTGATACATCGATTTTGAAAGAGAAAAGCCCATCTTGCGGTGTCCATTACATAAAAAGGGGAAACCTTGTTTTAAGAGGAATGGGGGTGACATCGGCCCTCCTGCTCTCAGATGGCATCAAAGTCATATCATCGGACAGGATAGAAGAGGAATATGTACGATACCATCGTAATAGGAAATGATTTTAGTTCACTTATAGCTGCTCTTGTCACTGCACGTAGTGGGAAAAGAACAGTTCTTATAAGTGAAGGTCATATTCCGGATTTCTATGCAGAATCCGGTTATGTCTTTGATATTGATCCTTTTCCATGGACCGGTAGTGATCCGGGAGGTTTGTTACGACGGCTATTATCTGAAATAGATACAGACTTGGTGGATCGACTGAAAATTCATCCATTAGATTCTCCTCTTCAGGTAATTTTCCCGGAACACAGAATTGATTTATACAATAGAATCGAATTGTTATCAGATGAACTAAAAAGGGAATTTGCCATTGATTCAGAGAAAACCATAAATTTCTATGAGTCAATTATTCAAAAAAGCAAGGTTATAACAAGTCTGATTGAGGAAACGCCACACATACGTCCAGAAACCTTTCGGGAGTACCTCGGGTATATTTTTCACGTCCCGGTATTTCTCTGGAACAGGACAGGCCTGTCAAATAATTTAAAATGCATTGGGAATAATTCGTTATTAAAAAAAACATTTGATGCGGAAATCTTACTCCTTTCAAATCTTTGTGTAGATGGTACTACGCCATTGTCATCAGCATATATACTTTCATTGCTTTTAAACGGATTCCATTATTACAGTGGGGGGAAACATCACCTTATCGAGGAACTTAAGAATAAGTTTACAGAATTGGGAGGAACTATTTTTGGGGAATGTTCTATATTGAGACTGAACATAAAAGAGGAAATCAAAGCAGATATAATTGTTGATGAGGAAGCGTTTGTAATAAATAGCAAAAATGTTATTATCAGCACTAAATGGGAGCAATTTAAGCATGTTATACTTAAAGATAAGAGATTTTTAAAATTTGCAAATAAATATATAAATGTTGAAAGCTTATATTTTCCATTTACTATTCATATGGGTCTCTGTGACAAGGGATTACATGAACAAATGGCAGAGTATGTTATGATTATTTCCGATGAAAAAGAGTCACTTGCCAATGGCAACCTTGTTTTTTTAGAAACAAGTCTCAGGGAAGATACCGGGCGTGCGCCTTCCGGGAAAAGGGCAATGAGCGCCACAATTTTACTTGATGAGTCTCCTTTGAGTCTCAGCGATGAGGATCTAAAGGAAATTTCAAAAAATATATTAATAAAGATCGAAGGGTTTCTTCCCTTTTTCAGGGAAAGTTTTGAATTCATGAATATAGACAGCTCTATTGATATATCCAGAAAATACCAGGAAGTTATAAATCAAAAATATACGACAAGAAAAAATTCAATACTTGGCATATCTCCTCTGTCAAACAAGACGCCTGTGGAGAATGTATTCCTGACGGGCGGTATGCTGTTTGCGGGTCTTGGATTTGACGGAGAAGTCATCTCCGGATTAAATGCGGCAAATATGGCGATGGGAGACAATTAACATGAAAAATAAATTGTATGATTTTACTATCAAAACCCTGGGGGAGCGAAAAATTCCTACTCCTCACACACCTGGTTACTTTACAGATGATAAAAAGCGGATTCTCTACAATGTCAATCTGGAAAACTTTGACAAATTAAAAAACGGCGATGGTCTTCCCCTTTCAATTGAGGTGGCAGGTCCGAGAGAAATGATCTATTTCGACCCTGCGAAGGTCAAAGCTGCTATTGTTACCTGTGGTGGGTTATGCCCGGGGATTAATGATGTTATCAGATCAGTGGTAATGCAACTTCACTATCTCTATGGTGTGAAGAATATTGTTGGCATAAGGTATGGTTTCCAGGGATTTATTCCCAAATACGGCCATGATGTTATGGAATTAACTCCGGAGTTTATTAAGGACATACATACTCTTGGAGGAAGTATTCTGGCTTCATCGCGGGGGGGTCAGGACATTGAAGCACTGGTCGATTCTATTTGTCGGATGAACATAGATATCCTCTTCTGTATCGGCGGCGATGGAACCATGAGGGGTGCAGAGGCAATTACAGAAGAGATAACGAAGAGGAATCTGAATGTAAGCGTTATCGGCATACCGAAAACGATAGATAATGACCTCAATTTAATTGATAAAACCTTTGGGTTTGATACGGCAATTTCCGAGACCATCAAAGTAATTCAATGTGCCCATGTGGAATCTAAGGGCGCTCCCATGGGTATAGGTCTCGTCAAAATTATGGGCAGACAATCAGGGCATATCGCCGTCAGCGCCGCCCTCGCGCAAAATGATGTAAACTTTGTATTGATACCGGAAATACCCTTCGATCTTGAAGGCGAAAAAGGATTTTTAAAAGCTCTGGAAAGGCGTTTACAAAAACGTCGTCATGCAGTTATCCTGGTGGCGGAAGGAGCCGGACAGGACTTAATCACCAATGACGAGTTGGCTCAAACCGATGCATCCGGAAATGTCAGGTTGAAGGACATAGGTATTTTCTTGAAAAATAAGATCAGTGAATACTTCAGGAAAATTGAAATGGAGATTAATCTTAAATATATTGATCCCAGTTATATAATACGAAGCGTTCCGGCCAATGCCTGTGACAGCCTGTATTGTGCCATATTGGGGCAATATGCCGTTCATGCCGGCATGGCAGGAAAGACAGGAATGGTCGTAGGATTATACCTTAATGAATATATCCATCTTCCAATAAGCACTGTGACATTGCGTAAAAAAGTGGATCCGAACGGTAATATGTGGATGCGTGCCCTGGAGGCAACAGGCCAGCCACCATCAATGAAGAATTAGTAAAAAATACTTGCAAAATATGTATTTATCCGTTAGATAGCAGTTCAGTTTTTCAAAGGAGTTTGGATATGTCGCGAGTCTGTGAAATATGTGGGAAAAAACCATCAGTAGGAAATCAGGTTAGCCATGCTCATAACAAAACAAAGAAAGTATGGTATCCTAATCTTCAAAAGGTACGGGTTATAGACAAAAAAACAGGTGCAGTAAAAAGAATGAAAGTATGTACGAGGTGCCTGCGTTCCGGCTTTGTAAAAAAGGCGCTGTAATGTGTCGGCTGGGCGAGTGAGGAAAAACGTTAGTTCCCCTTTATCTTTGAATTTTTACCTGTCAATACCATTTTTTTGAGATTTATGAGTTTAATTTGAAAGGTTCCATATTTTGTATGGCCATAAGCCTTTTGTTTTTTGTTTAAGATCAATTCAGTCCTGTTCTTGTTTTTTAACAATATACGGCCTTTGAGGTCAGCATTTTTAAGGACAAACAGGATATTTTCTATTCTTTCAAATGGAATCGTATAAGTTCCCTCCCCTTTTTTTCCTTCTATGAAAGTTTCCCCCTGAATACTTACTCCATTACATTTTGTAGCGACACCCAGCTGATCGATATAAATTGCAGTGAAATTTTCATCAGGTCGGGGAATCTGATCGGCAGAATCGCCTCCAAGCATAGAACTTCCCATTCCCGTTAAAAAGGGAAGGAACAACATGATGAATAAAACCTTATATGATCTTTTCATTACCCTTTCGTCCTTTCGTATTTCCTGACAGGTTCTTTGTAAAGCATTTTGGTTCCGGCTTGTCAGGGTTCGGAAACAACTTCTTGAAAATCTACTTCTTCTCGTAATGCGTCAAGTATACGATTAACATCGGAAATAAAATCAGGAAGTATCGTCAACTCGATGACAGCCTCATCCCTGTCAACTGTTGTAATTGTACAGAGACCCTCATATCCTTCAAACAAAAACTTGATGTGAGATATGTCTTTTCTGTCTAATTTCAGAATTTTCTTAACAATTTGATCTGACATTGTTTTTATGCAGTAATTTTGAAGATATGTAACATCCGGCTTTGTAAAGATCAAGAAATAAATCTCTCCTTGACATCAGAGCCTGTCATGAAATATGTGTTGCAGTCAGATGTAATAAACCACTCAGCGGCAAGTCACGGGATGTTAACCCCTGCAGATTTCACATCGTCCTTCAAATAATTAGAATAATCCGTGTAATCTGCGAAATCTGTGGATTAAAAGTAAATAAGAGGATTAAAAATGCTCCCCACTACACAATGGGAATTCACCAATATAGACAGCAAAAAGCAACACGTACTGGAAAAAGAACTCGGCATTACGCCTATAATATCCCGGATATTAATTAATCGTAATATTGAAAACCCCGACGATGCAAAAAGATTTTTGCACCCCTCGCTTAAAGATCTCCACAATCCCTTTCTCATGAAGGACCTTGAAAAAGGTGTTGATGGAGTAATTAAAGCAATTTCCAATAATGAAAGAATAGTTGTTTACGGCGATTATGACGCCGACGGTATCACCTCTGTAGTCACTCTGGTAAAATTCCTGAGAAGATTCCACGAAAATGTTACTTATTATATTCCTGACAGGATTAAAGAGGGATATGGGTTGAATAAAGAGGCTGTGGGAAAGATAAGAAGTGACGGGGGTACGCTCATCATTACTGTGGATTGTGGGATTACTGATTGTGAAGAAGTGTCCTATGCAAAATCAATTGGTATTGATACCATAATTCTGGACCACCATGAGGTTCCCGAAGAACTGCCGAATGCTGTAGCCGCTGTCAACCCAAACCGCACCGACTGTTCGTTTCCATTTAAAGATCTTGCAGGGGTTGGCATTGCCTTTAACTTTCTAATAGCCCTCAGGGGAAAACTGCGCCAGTCAGGATTTTGGAATGACAAAACATATCCGAATTTAAAGGAGTATCTGGACCTCGTTGCTCTCGGAACGATCGGAGATATTTCTCCACTGATTGATGAAAACAGGATATTTGCCAGGATCGGTCTTGATATTATCAATGAGGGAAAAAGGGTTGGCATTGAGGCATTAAAAATAAAAAGTGGTTTAAAATTTAATCCGGTAGATTCCGGTGAAGCATCATTTAAACTTATCCCGAGGATAAACGCCGCGGGACGTATTGGCTCGCCGGAAGATGCTGTGCGGCTGTTGCTTACAGATGACATGAATGAAGCCATGCGTATTGCGTCAACACTGGATAATTATAACCGCGAACGCCAGGGAATTGAGAGAAAGATTCTTAATGAAGCACTTCATATAATAGAAACTAAGTCAAGGGATAAAACGATAAAATCTATTGTTCTTGCTTCTCCGGAATGGCATCCGGGGGTTATTGGCATCGTTGCTTCAAAGCTTGTAGATAGATATTACCGACCCGCAATATTAATCAGCCTGAAAGACGGCGTTGGAAAAGGATCGGGAAGGAGCATTGGAGAATTTAACCTATACAATGGATTAAAGGATAAATGTGATTCATTACTCATATCCTACGGAGGACACAGATACGCTGCAGGGATTACGATCAGAGAGGAAAACATTGAAGAATTTGCTGATTGTCTTGATGAAGCCATTCTTGATAATCTTGATATGCCAAAACTTGCCCCAAAAACATACATTGATTCCACATTCAGCAGTCTAAACGAGATTAATTATGAGCTTATTTCGCAAGTTGAAAGGTTGTCCCCTTTTGGCAACATGAATCCGGAACCGATACTATGTGTAAAAAATGTCGACGTGGCATCCGCTACAACCGTCGGAACTAACCATCTGAAAATGAGGTTAAGTGATAATGGAACCAGTCATGATTCTATATGGTTTGGCAAGGGACAATTTTCAAACACTCTGTCTAAATCAAGAGTTGATATAGCCTTCAGCCCTCAAATCAATAACTGGAACGGAATAAAGAATATTCAGTTGATGATGAAAGATGTTTCGATACCTGAAATTTTATGAAAATATCTGTTCATTAATCAACAGACTCACTCATGATACCCATTCTCTCTTATCCAGAATAACTTTATAATCCGTCATGGCGCCGGGTTTTTCAATTAAGATTTTATTTACCTTGACAGTACATATTCGTTGAAACAGATCTCCAAAACGTTTTTCAAGGTGATAGGCGCTGCTACCCGCTTCTCCTTCTTCAAACTCCAATATGGCCGTCACATAGTCCTTATATGATTCTCTGGTAATAACTATACGGAATTTGATATCTCCCATTTTTTCGCTTATTTCCTTTAACTGAGTAGGGGCAATAAAAAGCCCCCTGACTTTCACGGCATCCCCTACCCTGCCGGCAATTCCATTCAGTCTATACGATGTCCTTCCGCAGGGACACTTTTCTTCTATAATACTTGAAAGGTCACCTGTTCCAAACCGGAATAAAAAGAAAATATCATTTAATCTGGTTACCACGACCTCACCTAATTTTCCATCTTCAACTCTCTTGCCCGTTGCGGGATCAACAATCTCAATAATTACTTCTTCGCAGATGTGCCAGCCGTTTTTTCCCCCGCATTCATAGGCTATATCCCCTACTTCTGTTGCTCCATACATCTGATAGGTATCGATTCCGTATTTATTTTCAAATGTTTCACGCAAGGGTGGCAAAAGAGGTTCGGCCACAAAACTCGCTTTTTTAAGTTTAAAATCCTTTTTGAAGTCATGACCCATTTCTTCGGCTTTATTGATGACAGCCATCAGGAAGCTTGGCGTACCCGTATATCCGGTTATTCCAAGATCGCTGATTAATCGAACCTGCATCTCAGTACCGGAAGTTCCCGCCGGAACAACTGTTGCGCCGGTAAGTCGTAAACCTTCGTGAAAGGTTAATCCGGCGGCGACCATATGATACGAAAATGTATTGAGAACGATATCCCCTTTCCCAAAACCTGCCGCAAAGTAGCCCCTTGCCCATAATGTATTTTCTCTAAGATGCGGTTCGTAAACCGGTCCGGGAGAGATAAAAATCCTGTCTATATCGGCATCATTGCGACAGAATCCTGCAAACGGGGGATGTCGTAATTCAAGGTCAACAACCTCTTCCCGGGAAATAACCGGTAGTTTCTCCAGATCATGAATTGACTTTATATCAGCAGGGTTAACACCCAATTCATCAAGGATAGTTTTAAGTCTTTCCGAATGATCATATCCAAGAGTAACCATCCTGGATAACCTCCGGTTCTGATCGTTTTCTCTTTCCTCGGGAGATATTGTTTCTTTATCATCGAAATAATTTGTCATATCTGACTCCTTGTTTTAGTTTCGAGTTTCGGGTTTCGGGTTCCGAGTTGGTATCAACAATCTTACAACTTTAAACCCAAAACTCGAAACTCGAAACTAAGCCTCTACAACCACCTTTTCCTTCTCTTATAGGATTTTACGTCCTTGTACGATTTTACTGCGCCGGAAGCGCCCATACCCAGGTAAAATTCTTTAACGTCCGGATTTTCCTTCAACTCAGCCGCTTTTCCTTCCATGACAATTTTGCCATTTTCCATAACATATCCGTAATGCGCAATCTGCAGGGCCATGTTTGCGTTCTGTTCAACCAGTACAATCGTTGTCCCCTGCTCTTCATTGACCCTCTTGATAATTCGGAATATCTCTTTAACCACTAGCGGCGCAAGCCCCAGTGAGGGTTCATCAAGAAGCAGAAGTTTGGGACGAGCCATCAAGGCACGTCCCATAACAAGCATCTGCAGTTCCCCGCCACTGCAGTAACCGGCTAACGTTTTTTTCCGGGTTACCAGAGAGGGAAAGTAATCGTAAATCATCTCCATGTCGTTTTTAAAGGGTTTGCCCCATCGCGTAGCAGTTCCTACCCTTAAGTTTTCTTCAATTGTTAAATACTTGAAGGGCTGACGTCCCTCCAGAACCTGAATGATTCCCAAACGTGTAATATCTTCCGGGGCGGAATTCTGTATGGACTTCCCGTCATAAATCAGGTCTCCGTCAGTAACTCTTCCGTTTTCCGGCTTGAGAAGCCCTGAAATAGCCTTTAGCGTGGTTGTTTTCCCTGCGCCGTTGCTTCCGAGGAGAGAGACAATATTGTTTTTCTCTACTTTCAGGGAAACACCTTTCAAAACCTGAATGACATCGGAATAGACAACACTAATGTTATTTAGTTGAAGCAGCCAATTATCCTTCATGTACCAATCCCCTAACCTCTAATCCTTTGATCCTAATAAGAGAACGGCCAGAGCCTGAAACCGGAACGAATGATTCGCCATACTTCGGCAAGACCTCTAGGTTCAAAAAGTATGAAAAACACGATAGTCAGCCCAAACACCAGCTCCCGTAGCGGAGCCAGGGTCAGTCCTATTCCCTGTAATGTTCCCGTATTCATAAGAATATCGGTCAGCCACCGTAAAATCTCGTTTAACGCAGTAATGAAGGTTGCTCCGAAGATAGAGCCGGGAATGCTTCCCATTCCGCCTATTATCACCATGGCCAGATATTCAACGGACAACCCGAGGTTGAATGGCTCCGTCGTTATGCTGATCATATAATATGCCCAGAGTGCGCCGGCAAATCCGGCATAAAATGAACTGATACCAAAGGAAAAGAGTTTGTATCGGAATATTGGAATCCCCATTCCTTCAGCGGCACGATCATTATCGCGAATTGCTATAAATGCCCTTCCGTACCGTGTACGCATAATATTCACAGCTATACAAGTCATCAGAATGAGAGAAGGATAAATTACGAAAAAAAAGCCGGTATCACCCTCCAGTGAAAATCCAAATATGGTAGGCGTGGGAAGTACGATTCCCATCGTTCCCTTCGTTAGGCTTTCCCAGTGAACGAGAACATACTCAATAATAAACTGTCCGGCCAGCGTAGCAATGGTCAGGTAAAGACCTTTCAGTCGGACAGAGGGAATGCCGAAAATCATGCCTGCCAGCGCGGTTATTAATCCGGCAGCAGGAACGGAAATCCAAAAGGGAAAATGTAACGATGTGGCAAGAATCGCTCCGGCATACGCGCCTACACCGAAAAAGGCGCCATGGCCCAGAGATATCTGTCCGGTAAAACCAACGAGAATGTTAAGTCCGATTGCGGCTATCGCCGTAATACCGATAATATTGATAACATAAAGCAAGTAGGGACCCGAGATCGCAGGAACCAGAGCAAACAGTAGAAGAAGCCCTAAAAAAACGGCAGTTCTTCCGAAATCAGTTTCATAAATCGTAAGTTCCCGTTCATAACTTTCCCTGAAATTCCCACAGGGGTGAAAATGCAACTTTCTCATTGTTTGTTTCTTATTTCTCATTGCCAGGTTCACACCCTTTCAATTTCCACAAGACCGAAAAGACCATAAGGCTTTATCATAAGTATAACAACAAGCACAATATAGGGTACAACATCCCGTAGAGATGGGGACAGATAACCGCCCGTAAAAGTCTCAATAATGCCGATTATCAGGCCCCCGATAATAGCGCCTCCTATACTGTCAAGCCCGCCTAATATAACTACAGGAAAAACCTTAAGACCTATTGAAGAAAGATCATGGACGTTAATACCGTTGATGGTTCCCAGAACGATTCCACTCATTCCCGCCACAAGCGCCGCAATTGCCCACGACAAGGCAAAAACCCTTCTCACGTTAACGCCTAACGAAAGAGAAGCCGTTTGATTGTCTGCAACGGATCTCATATAAATCCCCTGGGAGGAAAATTTAAAGAAAAGGCCAAAAAGTGAAAGAAATATTAATCCGACGAGAATAGAAATAACATATACAGGTGGAATATTTACACTTCCCCAGTGAATTGAGAGATTAGACGGAAGAAAATCGGGATAAATGTACAAATTTCCCCCCCAGATAAGCAGCATTAATCCTTTAAATACAGAGGCCAATCCTACGGTTAACATAACTACATAAATAAGAGATTCCCCTATCAACGGACGCAAAAAAAGACGCTCAACAACAAATCCTAAAATGAAGCTACCCAGTAATGTTACTAAAAAAGCAATGAATATGGGTAATTTAGCCCATGTCACAAGGGTGAGGAAAATGAATGCTCCCGCGGCTATTAATTCACCATGGGCAAAATTGAGTACGCTTGAAGATTTAAAAATCATTACAAACCCCATAGCTGCCAGGCCGTAAAGAAAGCCGATGCTGATGCCGTTTACCAAAAGCTGAATAAAAAAATCCACGGGAAACCTCCATGTGTGAGTTTCAAGTTCAAAGTTTAAGGCGCTAACTTGAAACCTGAAACTTTGAACTTGAAACTCAATTAAGCGTTAATATCTTCACGCTGGTTTCGATTGTATTAATCTGACCATTGCGGTAACGAACTTTGCTTTTTACGTCTAATTCCTTTTGATCGGAATACATCGCCTCTATAAGCTTAATATACAATCCGTAAACAAATCGTCTTCGGACTTTTCCTGTTCGTGTCAGCTCTTCGTCGTCAGCATCCAGGAGCTTGTAAAGAAGAATCATCTTACGGATTTTCATTTGATCAGGCAATCTCTCGTTGACATTTTTGACCTCTTCTACAATTAGCTGCTCAATAAGCGGTTGCTGAGAAAGGTCCGTATAGGTAGTATATGGGATCATCCTGTCTTCCGCCCAGTTTCCCACGTTTCCCATATCAATGTTAACAAGGGCGGTTATATAAGAACGTCCTTCTCCAAAGGTAACTATCTCTTTGATGTATGGACTGAATTTCAGGCGCGTTTCTATAAAATCAGGTGAGAAGACATGTCCATCTTTGTCTCGAATAATTTCTTCCTTTCGACCGATAATAACCAGATGACCATCATCGTCAAGATATCCGGCATCGCCGGTTCTAAGCCAGCCATTGTCAAAGGCGGATTCCGTCGCCTGGTAATCATTATAGTATCCCATAAAGTTTGCCTTACTTAATACGAGAACCTCTTGATCTTCCGAAATATTTATCTCTGTCCCCGGCAGTGGTTTCCCTACTGTTTCCGCCTTTACTTCATTGTCCGGCTGAACCTGGAAAATACCTCCGGATTCTGTAAGACCATAGCACTGTTTGAGGTTTAACCCTACGGACCTGAAAAATCTTATAACGTCGGGACTTATGGGATGTCCACCCGTAAAGGCGCTGACAAACTGCGAACACCCTACCCTGTCCATGAGTGGGCGAAAAATAATAATGGACGCCAGCCATTTCATAATTTTAAGATAAAAGGGTATTTTTTTCTTTTGAGATTCAAGATCGACAGTTTTCGCCCCGATTTTTTCAGAGATCGAGAAAAGCTTCCGTTTGATGAAACCGGCATCGCTCATTTTTACTCGAATAGTAGAGGCCAGGTCTTCCCAGAACCGGGAAGACGTGATAATTACGGTGGGACCTATTTCACGAAAATCCTCAACAATAGTTTCCGGCATTTCCGGAAAGTTCATTGTCATTCCCCCGATCAGTGTAATACCAACACCCCATATCTGATCCACAATCCAGGCCGGGGGTGAAATAGAAAGCCAGTTGAAGTTCATGCCAACCGTATCGGTTTCCAGCCATTTGCTCGCCATATCAAAAAAATTGCTGTGAGAAAGCATTGCCAGTTTAGATATGCCCGTCGTACCGGATGTAGTAATCATCAGCGCGATGTCATCAGGTCTTCCCTTCTGTAATTCACGGGCGAAAAGATATGGTTCGTTTCTGTTTAATTCTTCACCAAGCTGAAGAAGCTCGCGAAAGCTGATGAGCCACGGGTCATCACTGTATAATCTCATTCCGGTGGGGTCAACATAGATAACCTTACGGATATGGGACAACTTATCTTTAACTTCGAGAAGTTTATCCACCTGTTCCTGGTCCCCGGCAATTACATATGTCGCTCGAATACGATTTAAGGTATGCGCCAACTCGCCGGATACGGCAGAAGTAAACAAATTTAACGTGACAGCGCCAACGGATTGTCCACCCAGCTCTGCAAACAACCATTCCGGATGGTTGTCCGTTATAATTCCTATGTTTTCACCCCTGTTTACGCCAAGGGACTTAAGTCCCAAACCCACTTTTGTTGTGTATTCGAAATATTCGGTCCAGTCGAAAGTCTGCCATATACCATAGGCCTTCTCACGTATAGCAATTCCGTCAGATCCTATTCTTTCTGCCTGCTTTGACAGTATCTGAGGCAGAGTTAACTTTCCGTATGCGGATATGGTATCTTTATCGATTTTCATAACTAAAAGGCTCAAGGTTAAAGGTCAAAGGTTCAAGGATAAAGGTTCAAGGATAAAGGATAAAGGCTTGACCTTGCTCCTTGTTCCTTTAATTAAAAATTCACAATTAAAAATTGATTTATCTTTGTTGCTATCCCAAATATGCTTTGGTAACTTCGTTATTGTTTTGAATCTCCTCTGCTGTTCCTTCTGCCAGTTTTTCTCCGAAATTCAAAACCATAATACGTTTTGATATCGCCATGACGATGGACATATCGTGCTCAACCAGGATCATGGTCTGGTTCCATGCCCCATTCAATTCAATGAGAAACCGTACCATGTCTTCCTTTTCTTCCAGGGTCATTCCTGCAAAAGGTTCGTCAAGGATTAATATTTTCGGTTCCAGTGCGAGAGCTCGTCCCAGTTCTACCCTCTTTCTCAAACCATACGGTAATGACCCCACAAGTTTGTTGCGGATAGGTTGAATTTCAAGGAAGTCGATTAACTCTTCCAGAACAAGGCGGTGGCGAACTTCTTCCTTACGAACAGACGAAGCAAATATCGATGCGAGACCAAAACCATACCTGCAGTGTATGTGCCGTGCCAAAAGCATATTAGACAGCACGGTCATTCCCGGGAAAAGTTCAATATTCTGAAACGTCCTTCCAATTCCACGCCTCACGAGATCATGTGTGGGTAAATAAGTTATATCCTCGTCATTGAAGATAATTTTTCCTTTCTGAGGCCTGTAATATCCGGTAATACAATTCAACAGGCTCGTTTTGCCGGCACCGTTCGGTCCGATTACCGCGAGCAACTCACCCGCACTCACGGACAGGCCTATATCGTTCAGGGCCATTACGCCTCCGAAACTCAGCGAGAGGTTTTTTACCTCCAGATCAGCCCTCTTTTTTCCCTGATTTTCAGTGCTGAAAATGTGCGGCCGACCACGAAATGCCTTCATTTCTTCTCCATAATATTAGAAGGTCCTTCTCCAATTTAGTTGGAGAAGAAGGTTTAAGGTTCAAGGTTCAAGGTTCAAGGTTCAGCCCTCAGTCCTCATTGCTCAGCCTTTGACACTTTAGCGCTTTATCAATTTGATTTCTTCTTTTTTCGGATTGAAGAAATTTGTCAGAGGGATAAAACTGCCATTTTCATGAACTTTGACGATTCTCGCTGTAAAAGAAGCCCCATGGTTCGATTTCGTATAGGTAATGTTCGGTACCAGTCCTCCAAAATTCTCATTGGAAAAGGACTCCATTGCATCGTTGATTGTTTTCCTGTTGACCTTTCCATATTTTTCCTTCGCACGCTCAAATGCGCGTTCCATAACCATACCCATGACAACACCTTCCCAGTATGAAGCATCGAACTTATCCACAGTTTTATACCTGGACCACAAATCTTCCAATAATTTGATTCCCCTGGAATTATCTACCGGAAGACCACCGGGAAATTGTATGGTAAGACGATCACGTATTAAACCTTTTCCCATTTTGAAGAAATCAGGATCGGTAGATGTCCATGTACCGAAGAAAGGTGGTTTGTAATTAATTCGATCCGCACATTTTAATGTGGTTACAATAGCGGCGGGGAGCATTTGCATAAAAACATACTCGGCGCCCTTTTTCTTCAAGCGAAGGAGTTCTGTTGTCAGGTCAACTGTCCTTGGAGGAAACTCCTCTATGGCCACAATGTTTATGTTGTGTTTTTGGGCATATTCTCTGCTCGGTTTGTGTATGGAACGGCCATAAGCATTATTGTAAGTTAAAAGACCGACTTTGGGAGCATCTTTGCCCTTATGAATGGTACTGATGTATTTAAGAATGGCATAACAATCCAGCTTATAACTGCCAAAAGGCAGGTAGAAATAATCTACAGGGGGAGCAAGGATTTCCCAGCTCGTTGAATAATTTATTGTTGGTATCTTATACCGTTGTATGATCGGTTTTGCGGCCAGACCTTCACCGGCGCCCCATGTGGCAATCATGTCCACCCTGTCACGAACGGCAAATTTTCTCACGGCTGCCACGGCTTCGGTAACTTTGTAACCCGTGTCCACAAGGATCAGCTTTATCTTATCACCTGATATTCCGCCCTTTACATCATTTACATAACGAAAATAATCCTGCTGGCCTTTAGCGTGGAACTGCCCCCAGCTAGATGCAGGGCCGGTTAAATTAATTGCAGCTCCTACTTTTATTGTCTTTGCCGACACACCTTGTACCCAGCCAAGAGAGACAACTAAAACAAGAGCAATCAAGAGACTGATAGTGGTAACTATTCTATTCATTGTATCCTCCTTTTTTAAGGTTTTTTCGGTTCATGATACAAAAAAAGGCCGTGTGTAATGCACGGCCTCAAAAAACAAAAAGCCGTGGGCGGTTTTCGGTCCACCCACGGCTCACATCCAACATTATTTTATGAGCTCGACAGGCAAACCTCGCCAAAAAAGCTAAAAAAGGGGGAAAAGCTGTCTACGCTCAAAGGCTTACTAATTATCACTTGCTACCTCCGCTACACGGAGCCTTCTAAACTAACGAATATGAAAAGTCAAGATAAAAAACCACTTTTGTTATTTCAAGTATTTCAAAAACCGTGAATCGGGAGTAACAACAAATGTTGTATCGCTTTTCAAGGATTTCCTGTACGCTTCAAGACTCCTGACAAATTCAAAGAAATTAACGTCCTTTTGATACGCATCGGCATATATTTTGATGGATTTAGCGTCTCCTTCTCCCCTGGATTCCTCCGCCTCTTTATAGGCCTTTGCCAGTATGATTGTCCTTTCCATGTCGGCCTTGGCCGTAATCTTTTTAGATTCCTCTTCCCCCTCTGACCGGTACTGTTTTGCCTGCCTTTCTCTCTCTGCCCTCATCCTGTCAAATACATGCTTTTCGTTCTGTTCGGGGAGATCTGCCCTCTTGATCCTTACATCGATTACAGCGATTCCGTAATCCTGGGCACGCCCGGCCGATTTGTCTGTTACTGTTGTCATAATTTCACTTCTCGATTTAGAGACAATATCGG
>JGI24025J20009_10001083_pt1 | contig 20883 bp, 15 predicted proteins | sample Cruoilmetagenom3_FD_20009 | JGI IMG/M metagenome (IMG submission 20009) | reverse complement strand
CTGCAGGTGAGCGGCGTGGGCGATCGAGCTGCCCTCTGGACGCGAGCGTGGGTTTAGGTATTGGGTATTTGGTACTGGGGATCAGGTATTGGGAATTAGGTCAGAAGGGAAGCGGGAAGCAGAAGTGAACCTGAAGGGCAAAGGCGTACTCGTTGTCGGACTGGCGCGGCAGGGCACGGCGCTGGCCCGCTTCCTCGTCGGCGAAGGGGCACAGGTCACAGTGACCGACGTCCAGCCCGCCGAAGCGCTAACCGAGCCGCTGGCGGCGCTGGCCGATTTGCCCATTCGCTACGCGCTGGGCGGCCACCCGTTCAGTCTGCTGGACGAAACGGACCTGCTCTGCCTCAGCGGCGGCGTGCCCACGACCATCCCCCTCGTGGCCGAGGCGCGGCGGCGAGGCATCCCGCTGAGCAACGACGGCTTGCTGACGCTGGAACGCACTGCGGCGACGGTGGTGGGCATCACCGGGTCCGGCGGAAAGACAACGACCACGACGCTCGTGGGGCTGATCCTGAAGGCAGCCGGCATCCCTGCGCACGTGGGCGGCAACATCGGCACGCCGCTTATTGACCGCCTGGACGAACTGCAGCCTGGCCACTGGGCGGTGATGGAGCTCTCGAGCTTTCAACTGGAGCTTTTTGACCGCAGCCCGCAGGTGGCGGCGATGACCAACCTCACGCCCGACCACCTAGACCGGCATGGAACGATGGCGGCCTACAGCGCAGCAAAGGCCAACATCCTACGCTGGCAGACACCGGACAACGTCTGCGTGCTCAACGCCGATGACAAGCTAACCAGCCGCTGGCTGTGGTCAGGCCGGGTTGACATCGCCGCCGAGGAGGATCAAGCGGCGACGAGCTTCCCGCTCCAGGCCAGGCGGCTCGGCTTCAGCCTGCGGGAGGAGATGGACGCAGGGGCCTTCCTGCACGGCCGGGGGGAAGTACTGGTGTTGCGGCTGCCTGGGCAGCCCGAAACGGTGATCTGCCGACGAGAAACGGTACGGCTGCGGGGGATGCACAACGTGGCCAACCTGCTGGCTGCCTGCGTTCTGGCTGGCGTGGCCGGCGCGTCGCCAGAGGCTATGGCCGAGGTGGCCGCGAGTTTCGAGGGCGTGAAGCACCGTCTCGAGCCAGTGCAGACACTGAACGGCGTGCTGTGGGTCAACGACTCGATCGCCACCTCGCCGGCGCGAGCGGTGGCGGCGATCAAGTCATTCGACGAGCCCATCGTCCTGCTGGCCGGCGGGCGGGACAAGAAACTGGACTGGGACAACTTTGCTGAGTTGGTGCACGAGCGGGTGGAACACGTAGTGCTGTTTGGCGAGGCAGCGGAGCTGATCGAAAGGGCGATTCGTAGGTCCGAATTCGCGATTCGCGGAGCATCGGACCCCCTACGAACTACGAAACACGTGGCAAGAATTCATCGTTGCGCCGACTTGGAGGAAGCCGTCGGCGTGGCCCACCACGTGGCCGAGCCTGGCGACGTGGTGCTGCTGGCTCCTGGCGGCACGAGCTTCGACGCCTACAAGGACTACCCCGCTCGCGGCGAGCATTTCCGCACATTGGCACAAGCGTTGGAGAGCGAGCAAAGATGACGACAAAGCGCCAGTCGAAGGGCGAACCAGACTACGTGATCATCATGATCACCGCCAGCCTGCTGGCTTTGGGCCTGCTCATGGTCTACAGCGCCAGCTACGTCTGGGCAGTCGAAACAGACAAAGACCCCCCCTACTACTTCCTGCGGCAATGCAGGTGGGCGGCACTAGGCATCGCGGGATCATTGCTCATGTACAGGGTTGACCATGGCTTCTGGCGACGTTGGGCCATTCCGATCATGGCAGCTGTCCTTCTCGCTCTGCTGATCGTGCTTTTCACCGGGCAGAGAAAGTACGGTGCGATCAGCACCTTCCTCGCAGGCTCTATCCAGCCCAGTGAACCGGCCAAAGTGGCGATGATCATCTACTTGGCAACCTGGTTATCCTCCAAGGGAGAGAGACTGCGAGACGTCAGCTACGGCCTCTTGCCATTCGGCGTGCTGCTAGGCTTGGTCGCGGGCCTGATCGTCTTGCAGCCTGACCTGGGAGCAGCTGCCCTGATCGTGTTCATTGCTATAGCCATGTTCTTCCTGGCAGGGGCTGACCCGAAGCAGGTTGCCCTCAGCTTGGGAGCCAGCGTTCTCACGTCTGCTTTGCTGTTCCTGACATCGAGAACCGCGCAGCAGCGTTTCGCTGACTTCGTGGCCATTGTGCGCGATCCTCAGCAAGGAGGTCATCCTCACGTGCGAATGGCCTTGGAAGCGCTGGCCAAAGGCGGTGTGGCTGGCACCGGCATCCCCGGCGGCACCTACAAGCAATTGGGCCGTGTACCACTGCCCTTCAGTGACAGTATCTTCCCGATCCTGGGAGAAGAAATGGGATTGCTGGGTACGTGGCTTGTGCTGGCCCTCTTCGCCCTGCTGGCCTATCGCGGCTTCCGCATTGCCCTGCGCGCCGAGAACAGCTACGGTATGCTGTTGGCCTCAGGACTCACCTGCTGGTTCATCTTTCAGGCGTTGATCAATGTTGCTGTGAACACCGCCATGGCCCCTTACACCGGCATTACTTTGCCCTTCATCAGTCATGGCGGCTCCTCGCTGGTGAGTTGCCTGGCAGGCGTGGGGTTGCTCCTGAGCATCTCCCGCGGGGGAGACGGCGGAAAGCGGGAACACGAAAAGAGAACACGAAAAGAGGAGACAACACTCCGTGAGGCTCTTGATTTCCGGCGGCGGGACCGGGGGACACGTCTATCCTCTTCTGGCCGTCGTGGAAGCACTGCGCGGAGCGACGGAAAGCAGACCCGTTCCAGCGGAAGCCGCACCACCAAGCGACGGGCAACAAGCCGCTCCACGAGCCAGCGCCGCAAGCGAACTTCACGTTCTGTACGTCGGTAGCCGCGACAGCGTGGAGAAACGGCTGGCTGCTCGCGCTGACCTGCCTTTCCGGCCCATTGAGACGGGGCAACTGCGCGGGCGGGCACCGTGGGCCGCCGCCCGCAACCTATGGCGCATGAGAAGCGGGCTGCAACGCTCGCTGCAGATCATGCAGAGCTTTTCACCAGACGTGGTGTTTGTCACAGGCGGCTACGTTTGCGCGCCGGTGGTCGTGGCCGCTCGACGGCGGGGCCGCCCTGTACTCATCTACCTGCCGGACCTGACGCCGGGGCTGGCCGTCCGCTGGTTGAGCCGGCTGGCCCAGCAAGTGGCGGTCACCTGTCCAGAGGCATCTCGCTTCTTTGGCAGCAAGGCGGTTGTCACCGGCTATCCGGTGCGGCCAGCGCTGCTGGAAGCTGCCGGAGACCGGGCGGCAGCGCGGCTGGCTTTTGAGCTGGACGCGCGGGAGAAGACTCTGCTGGTTTTCGGCGGCAGCCGCGGGGCGCGCAGCATCAACCGGGCGCTGATCGCCTGCCTGCCGCAGCTTCTGCCCATCTGCCAGGTGATCCACATCAGCGGGCGGTTGGATTGGCTCTGGCTGGAGGAGGAAGCGGGCAAGCTGTCAGCAGCGCTGCGAGCCCGCTATCGGCCTTTCGCCTACCTGGACGAGCAGATGGCGCAGGCCCTGGGAGCGGCGAACCTCGTGGTTTCTCGCTCTGGAGCAGCGACACTGGGGGAGTATCCCGTGCTGGGACTGCCCAGCCTACTGGTGCCCTATCCCCACGCGGGGCGACATCAGGAGGCCAATGCCCGGTACCTGGCCAGCCGCGGCGCAGCGCAGGTTCTGGACGACGCCGCGCTCGGCAACGGACTGCTGCCCGCGCTCCTGGGACTGCTCGGCGATGAGACAGCACTGGTGCGCATGCGTGAACGTGCGCTAGAGTTGGCACAACCAGAAGGGGCGCAGCGGATTGGCGAAGCGCTGCGAGCGCTGGCACGGGCACATCAGGCATAGGGCACCGACTGGGGGTGATCACTGTGTACATCGTCATACTCCTGGCCCTCATCATGGCCATTTTCGGCATCATCGGCTACCAGCGAGGGATATGGCCCGAGGTGGTGAGCCTGGTGGTGCTTCTCGCTTCCTTCACAGTGGTGGAGAAGAGCCCGCAGCGGCTCATTGACTACATGAATGGCCTGTTTATCGGGATGATGCTCGTCTTGAAGAGCGGACTGAACGATCTGAACGCCGGCGACCTGGAGTCCGCGGCGCACAAGCTGAAGGCCGTTGAACCACCTTTCGTCGGGGGGCAGAAAGGTTTCGCACTGGCGGTCGTGATGGTGGTGATGGCCATCATCGGCTACGTGCTGGGGCGCTGGATCAAGAGCAAGAAATCCGTCTTCGGCGCTGCCTTGGGGATATTGAACGGCTACATCCTCTCTGCCGCCTTCCTGCCCTGGCTGTCGGGGCTCTCCGGAAGCGATCTGCCGGTGCCCCTCATCCGCGAGGGAGAAGGGCTGGTCACCGAGACCGGCCGCCAGGCAGGCGAGGCCGCAGCGAAACTCACCCTGCCCACCGTGCTAGAATGGCTGTCGCTCGAGGGAGGTCTTCCGCTTGTTCTCCTGATCGCCCTGCTCGCCATCTTTGCCGTCTGGCGCATGAGGCCCAAGAAGGCCTAGCAGGTCCCAGAGAACGGAGGTGAGGTACGCATCGTGAGTCAGATCGAGTACTTCTGGATCATTATCGTCTTGCTGTTCGGCGTCGTGGGCATTGTCCGCACATATTCCAGAGAGCTGGGAGTCACCACGATGTGCGTGGCGGCGTTGCTCTTGCTCCTGCAATTCGGCGACAAGATCCTCATGGTCTTGCAGGACCACTTCGCCGACGATTTCCCCTGGCTGATCTCACCGCGCTTCGCAGCCGGCTTCTACGTCGTCGTGTTTCTGATCGTTGTTTTCATCTCGTACCAGGGCATCACGCTGGTCTTCAAAGGCAGTGCGCCCAAGGGGGCAGTGAGCCATCTGCTGGGCTTGATCGTGGGGTTGCTCAACGGCTACTTCATCGCTGGCACCGTGTGGTTCTATCTGCACAGGTACGACTATCCGCTCGGCCTGGTGGACGGGAGCGATCTGTCGGACGTGGCACAGCGCATCATTCAGTACCTGCCGCCCAGGATCTTCGAACCTCAGCTTGGCTACCTCCTGGGGTTGCTGCTCGTGTTGCTGATTCTGAGCGTGTGGCGCTGAGGGAGTTCAGGGAGTTCAGGGAGATCGATGAAGCAACGGCCCCCACTCCATGCGGTCTCAGAGCTGCTGCAGTGCCCGCCAGATCAGCGGCCTGACGTGCACGTGCACCTGGTAGGCATCGGTGGCGCCGGCCTGTCGGCCATCGCCAAAGTGTTGCTGCAACGAGGATACTGCGTCAGCGGATCGGACCTGGATCCAGGGCGCATCACTGAACCGTTGGCAGCGTTGGGGGCTGCGATCTATGCCGGGCACGCGGCAGGGCAAGTTGCCGGCGCAGATATCGTGCTCGCTTCCTCTGCCGTGCCGGCCGACAACCCGGAGGTGATTGAGGCCAGACAGCAGTCCATCCCTGTAGTCAGGCGACCTGAGTTCCTGGGCTGGCTGACGGCAGAGCGTTCTACCATCGCCGTGGCTGGCACGCACGGCAAGACAACGACCACGGCCATGATCGCCTTGCTGATGACCCGGGCTGGGCGAGACCCCAGCTACATCATCGGCGGTGTGCTGCCAGAACTAGAAGGCAATGCTCACGCCGGCAACGGGCCGCACTTCGTGATCGAGGCAGACGAGTACGACCGCACCTTCTTGGGGCTGCGCCCACACATCGCCGTGATCACCACCGTGGAGTGGGACCACGTGGACTGCTACCCGACGCTGGAGGATTACCGCACGGCCTTTCACGAGTTTGCGGCGTTGGTACCCGAGAATGGGCTACTCGTTGTTTGTGCGGATGATGCTGTCGCCAAGAAGCTGGGCGATGCCAGGCGACATCGCCGCGAGCCAGTCACCTCGTATGGTCTGGGTGAGAAAGGAGACTGGCAGGCAACGGCGGTGCGAGCCAACTCGCTGGGAGGCAGCAGTTTCACGGTCTGGCAAATGGGGCAACGCAAGGGAACGGTCTCGCTGCGCATCCCAGGTCGGCACAACGTAGCCAATGCGCTGGCCGCGCTGGTTGTGGTCGATCACCTGGGGATACCCTTCGACACAGCGACGGACGCGCTGGGGAGATTCACTGGGGCCGAGCGGCGATTCGAGCAGAAGGGCGAGAAGGACGGCATAGTCGTCGTGGACGATTACGCCCACCACCCCACTGAGATACGGGCCACGCTGGCAGCCGCTCGACAGCGTCACCCCAAACGGGCTATCTGGGCCGTCTTCCAGCCCCACACCTTCAGCCGCACCAGGGCGCTGCTGGATGGGTTCGCTGACAGCTTCGCCGATGCCGATCACGTGATCGTGACGGACATCTATCCATCTCGCGAACGTGATACGTTGGGCGTCAGTGCCGACCAAATCGTTGAGCGGATGGTTCATCCCCATGTCCGGTGCATCGGCGGATTGCGGGAGACAGCGGACTTCCTGCTGAAGCATCTGCAGCCAGGCGACATGCTCATCACGTTGGGGGCGGGAGACGGATACCACATCGGCGAGTGGGTGTTGGCAGGGCTTGAGGAACGCGAAGATGCCAAAGGGACTGCCCACGCCGCTGCGTGAGCGCTTGCGGCGGGACGAACCGCTCTCCCGCCACACGACCTTTCGCATCGGCGGAGCGGCCGATCTGTTTCTCGCCGTGCAGACCGAAGAACAACTCATCGCCGCCGTCCGTTGGGCGCGTGAGCGGGGACCGCCTTATGTCGTTCTCGGCGGCGGCAGCAACGTGCTGGTGGCGGACGAGGGTGTCCGCGGGCTAGTCATCGCCAATCGCACGAGTGGACGGCAGCCGAAGCAAGCCGTCAGCTACCAGCCATCGGCTAATGGCCATCGGCCATCCCAGGTCTTGCATCTTGCATCCTGTGTTCCTCTGGGTCGATTCGCCCGCTATGCGATCCATCGGGGCTTGGGCGGCCTGGAGTGGGCCGTGGGCATCCCGGGCACAGTGGGTGGGGCCATCGTGGGCAACGCTGGGGCGCACGGCGGTTGCGTAGCCGACAGCCTGGTGGCAGTACAGGTGCTGGATGCAAGCGGTGAGGTGCGGGCGTTGGCGGCAGCAGAGCTGGGATTTGGATACCGCAGCAGCCTGCTCAAGAGACGGGCAACGAAAGACGAGGAACGAGGAGAAGATATACAGGACAGGCGGCAGGCGATCATCCTATCGGCGGAATTTGCCCTGCAAGCAGGGGATCGGCAGGAGTTGGAAGCACGGGCGACGGAGTACTTGGCCCAACGACGCAGGATGCAGCCCAAGGGCCTCAGCGCCGGGAGCGTGTTCCGCAACCCCTCAGGGGATACTGCGGGACGCCTCATCGAGGCTGCGGGACTGAAGGGAACTCGCTGCGGAGGCGCACAGATCTCCGAGAAGCACGCCAACTTCATCATCAACTGCGACGGGGCCACGGCAGCGGACGTGTTGGCGCTGATGGGCTTGGCCCGGCAGCGTGTATTTGGACACTGCGGCGTGGCGCTGGAGCCGGAGATCGTTTTCGTTGGAGATTGGGCGCGCCACCCGCCTTTCGACCCGCTGGTCAGCGATCACCAGCGGCAGGACTACAGGACAAAGTGAGCATGAGCAGCAAAATCAGAGTGGGTGTGGTCTTTGGCGGCAAGAGCGGTGAGCACGAGATCAGCTTGTTGTCCGCTCGCTCGGTGATGGATGCCATTGACAGAGACAAGTACGACGTGGTGCCCATCGGCATTGACAAACTGGGACGCTGGTTGACCAACGGCGATCCGATGCGGCTGCTGAGCGAGAGCGCGGCTCACGAGCGGACGCAACAATCATCACGGGCCGCACACATCGTGCCCCTTGCTGCCACTCGACGCGAACTGGTACCCGGCACGCAGCGGGCCGGCTTCCCCCAGGTGGACGTCATCTTCCCCATCCTGCACGGGCCGTTCGGCGAGGATGGCACCGTGCAAGGGTTGCTGGAGCTGGCCAACATCCCCTACGTAGGGGCAGGCGTAACAGGCTCGGCGGTGGCGATGGACAAGGCCATCTTCAAAGACGTGATGCGAGCTCACAGGTTGCCGATCACGGACTATCTGCTGTTCAAGCGCAGGGAGTGGGAGGCTGATCCGGAGGCAGTGATGGACCAGGTCGAGGCAGCATTGGACTATCCGGTGTTCACCAAGCCGGCCAACCTGGGTTCTAGCGTCGGCATCAGCAAATGCCACGACCGGGCGGGGCTGGCAACAGGGCTGGTCGACGCGGCGCTCTACGACCGCAAGCTGCTGGTCGAGGCTGCCGTGCCCGCCGCCCGTGAGATCGAGGTCAGCGTGCTGGGGAACGACGCCCCCATCGCCTCGCTGCCGGGCGAGATCATCCCCAGCCGGGAGTTCTACAGCTACGAGTCCAAGTACATTGACACTGGCAATGAGGCATCGAAATTGCTGATCCCCGCGCCGATTCCACCGGAGGCTACCGAGCAGGTACGGGATCTGGCAGTGCGTGCTTACTTGGCGATTGACTGCACCGGGATGGCACGGGCCGATTTCCTGCTCTCCGGCGCAACGGGAGAGCTGTACGTCAACGAACTGAACACCATCCCGGGATTCACGGCCATCAGCATGTACCCGAAACTGTGGGAGGCCAGCGGCATCCCCTACCCCAAACTGATTGATCGCCTCATTGTGCTTGCGCTGGAACGCTACGAGGACAAGAAGCGATCGCGGACATCCTACAGCCCGCCTGAGAGCGGAGGCGAAGAAGCGATCGCGGACATCCTAGAGCTTGCGCTGGAACGCTNCGGAGGNNAAGAAGCGATCGCGGACATCCTAGAGCTTGCGCTGGAACGCTACGAGGACAAGAAGCGATCGCGGACATCCTACAGCCCGCCTGAGAGCGGAAGCGAGGAGTGAGAGATGCTACCTAGCCGCCCAAGCCGCCCAAGCCGCCGCCGAAGGACGCGCCGCTACGACATCAGTGTGCCCTTGGCACCGCTGGCAGGGCAGCGGCTGCGCGGCAGTCACTGGAGCGGGGCCAAGATTGTCAGCGTGCTGTTGCTGGGCATGCTGGCTGCGGCGCTCTACCAACTCTCTAACAGCTACGCCTTCTTCGTCTACGGCGCCAAGATCCAGGGAAACCACTCGCTATCGGCGGAACAGATCTACGACGCCAGCGCGGTACACCAGCAGAGCATCTTCTGGTTGCCCCCGCGAGAGATCGCCAAGAGGATTCAGGATCACCCTTATGTCAAGCAGGCAGTCGTACACTGCCGGCTCCCCAACCGTGTGACTATTGAGGTGACAGAGCGGCTACCGCGCATATCGTGGTGGAGCCCTCAGGGGGAACGCTGGGTTGACGACGATGCGGTCACGTTGCCGCCAGGGGGCACTCAGCGCCCGCCCCTCCTCGTGATGGACGACGAAGGGCTGGCAACAAACGCGGACGGAGACCTGCACGCCGATATCGCAGAGGGCATGCTGCTGGTCTCGAGCCTCATGCCAGAGGTCACGCAGTTTCGCTACGATCGCACGTGGGGGCTCTTTTTTCAAAGCCCTCACGGATGGCACGTGGCGCTGGGACGGGCCGAGCGTATGCAGGACAAGGTGCGCGTTCTGAACCGCGTGCAGGAAGACATCCTTGCCCGTGGAAGGCATCCGCAGTTGGTGGACCTGCGGTTTCCCGACACACCCTACTACAACTGACGAGCGATTGGAAGCTCCAGGGCCGGTCCTCGGGCCGCCAGGATTGCATCCGGCGACCGGCGACAGAACCTTGTATCACAACGCCAGCTTTGCGAGGGATCCATGAGCGAGATCATCGCCGGCATTGACGTCGGAACAACCAAGATCTGTGTCCTCATCGCCGAGGTCGAGAACAATGAGGGGGAAGAGACACTGCACCTGATCGGCACGGGCCTGGCTGCCACACAGGGACTGGAAAAAGGCATGGTGGTGAACGTGCCCCAGGCCAGTGAGTCCATCGCCCAGGCAGTGGAAGAGGCCGAATTGGCGGCTGGCCTGCCCATCCGCAATGCCTATGTGGGTATCTCGGGCAAGCACATCTCGACCATGACCAACCGGGGTGTGGTGCCTGTTTCCCGCAGTTCGGGCGGCATCACCCCGCACGATATAGAGCAGGCGTTGGACGCCGCACGCACCACAGCCTCCAAGCCGCCCGGTCGGGAGATCATCCACACCATCCCCCGCCGCTTCAGCGTGGACGAACAGACAGGGATACGAGACCCGATCGGCATGCACGGTGACCGCCTGGAGGTGGAAGCACAGATTGTGCTCGGTGCCTCTTCATCTATCGCCAATTTGGTCAAATGCGTGCACGCCTATGGTGTTGAAGTGGAGGACCTGGTTCTCGAGCCACTGGCTTCGGGCGAAGCTGTGCTGACGTCCGCCGAGCGGGAGTTGGGAGTAGTCGTGGTAGACATCGGCGGCGGCACGACGGACATCGCCATCTTCCTGGAGGATAGCCTCTGGCATACCGTGGTTCGGGATGTGGGCGGCAAACTGTTCACCAGAGACGTGGCCTTTGGACTGCGAACGCCGCTCGCGATCGCCGAGGAACTGAAGATCAGTCACGGTCACGTGCTACCAGAGCGCATCGCACCCGAAGAACGGGTGCACGTGGCCGGTTTTGGCAGTCAGAAGATGGTCGCCGTTCCCCGCCGCATTCTGGCGCACATCCTCGCCGCCCGTGCCGAGGAGACGCTGGAGTTGATCCTAACAGAGATCAAGCGGTCTGGTTACGATGGCATGTTGCCAGCCGGCATGGTGCTGTGCGGCGGCACCTCACTGTTGCCCGGCCTTACGGCCCTGAGCCAAAAGACATTGCAATCGCCCGTGCGCATTGGTTCGCCCGACAGCGTGCACGGATTGGCACGCCAGCTCGCCAGTCCAGCCTTCGCCACTGCCGTTGGGTTGCTCCTGTGGGGGCAGCGACACCAGTGGCGCACGGGCGAGGAACGCAGAGACGGCGACTCGCCATGGGATCGCGTCTCCCGCTGGCTCCGCAATCTTCTGCCAGGTTGACAGCCGCAGCGTAGTGAGCTATAATGGCAGGTACAGCAGGGCCAAGAAAGGAGCAGGTAAATGGCCAGAAGAACACAGCAAGTCTTCGCCGATAGTCCGGCCAGGATCAAGGTGCTGGGGGTCGGCGGCGGCGGCTGCAACGCCGTCAACCGTATGATCGAAGAAGGCATCCAGGGCGTAGAATTCATGGCTATCAACACCGACGCCCAGGCACTAATGCTCTGCCAGGCCCCGGTGCGCCTCCGCATTGGCGAAAAGATGACCAAAGGGCTCGGGTCGGGCGGTGACCCTGAGGTCGGAGTGAAGGCTGCCGAGGAATCGACCGAGGAGATCGCCACCGTGGTCGACGGTGCGGACATGATCTTCATTACCGCCGGTATGGGTGGCGGCACAGGCACGGGCGCCTGCCCGGTCGTCGCCAGGCTGAGCAAAGAAGCCGGCGCGCTGACCATCGGCGTCGTTACCAAGCCATTCACCTTCGAGGGTAGCCAGCGCCGCCATATCGCCGAAGAAGGATTGGAGAAGCTGGAGCCTCTCGTGGACACGCTGATCGTGATCCCCAATGATCGGCTACTCAAGATTGTGGATAAGAAGGCTTCCCTCCAGGATGCTTTCCTCGTGGCCGATGATGTCCTCCGCCAGGGCATACAAGGCATCTCCGAGCTGATCACGGTGCCAGGACTCATCAACTTGGACTTCGCTGACGTGCGCACCATCATGAGCGCCGGCGGAGCTGCGCTGCTGTCCATTGGACAAGCCAGCGGCGAGAACCGGGCAGAGCAAGCAGCCCAGCAGGCCATCACCAACACTCTGCTGGACGTCACCATTGATGGGGCACAGGGTATCCTGTTCAACGTCACCGGCGGCCCTGATCTCACCCTCTTCGAGGTGCACGAAGCTGCGGAGATCGTCCGCCGCACTGCGGATCCTCAGGCCAACATCATCTTCGGTGCGGTGATCAATCCTGAGATGCATGAGGAAGTGCGTATCACTGTTATCGCCACGGGCTTCAGGGTGATGGAACATCCGGAACAGGTGGCCGCTGGAGGACGGACGTTCGAGTTCCCTGTGCGCACCTTCGACCGCGACGATCTGGAGATCCCAGCCTTCCTGCGACGGGGCCAGGGGACCTCCTAGACCCAACTATCATCTTTCTTTGCCGCTTGGTGGCTCGTTCTATCTGCCAGGCCCTTGCCTCGCGTCACTTTCATCTCGCGCAAGACAAGGGCCTGGTAGCGCGTGCCTGAGGTGAGCCCCGTTCTTTGGACCACGGATCGGTCAGAATAAGCAGGGCTGGACAAGGGTTGGGCCAGTGCGTCGCGGTTGGAAGAGTTCCAATCTGAGATTCATGCCGGTGGCAACTGAGAATGCCACCGGTTCGCAAAGGAGAGCAGAAATGCAAATCGTAACTGACAGTGGAACAGACGTATGGCTACCCCCTGAGCAAGTAGCCGAACTGAACATTCACATTGTGCCTCTCATCGTTACCCTTGAAGGCAAATCCTACCGCGAAGGCGTGGACATCCAACCGGACGAATTCTATCGCCTGCTGGCAGCGACCGATAGCCTTCCCATCACGTCGCAGCCCTCGGCGGGGGTTTTTGCCGAGATATATCGGCGGTTGGCAGTCAGCGACCCAGACATTCTGTCCATTCACATGACTTCAGGTCTGAGTGGCACGTTCAACGCGGCTCAAGCGGGAGCAAAGCTGGTGCCGGAGGCGAACGTTACCCTCGTTGATACAAAGACCTTGTCTGCCGCAGCGGGATGGCAAGTAGAGACAGCCGCCCGAGCTCTAAAAGCTGGTTGGCCGAAAGAGCAGGTTCTGGCTTTAATGGAGCGTATCGGTACTGCCAGCGAGAGCATGTACACCCTGAAAGAGCTGAAGTACTTGATTCACGGTGGACGCATCAGTCATATGAAAGGGTTGATAGCCTCGGTACTGAATCTCAAGCCGCTGATCGGGGTGGAGAAAGTGAACGGAACTTATGTACAACTTGGCCAGGTACGAACGTTCAAGCGAGCGGTCAATGGGTTAGTTGACCTGATGGCCCAGCAGCACGCGCCAGGCAGTGCATTGCGCGTACAGGTGCTCCATGCACACAATCCCGAAGGGGCGGCCATGCTACGCGATCTGGTAGATCAACGGTTTGATTGCACCTGGCTACCAGTGGGTCCCATGTCTCTTGTGCTGGGCGCCCATACTGGCCCCAGTATGGTGGGAGTTGGTTACGCGTCACTGGCGGCTTTTCCCGATATGCCATAAGGGGAACACTTTGGGGGAAGCCTGTCCAGCAACTCGCTGAAGCCAACCACGCTGCAGCAGAGTGGAAGTATGTCGTCGAGGGTGAAACTGCTGCCAGTGAGTTGGTAGTTGTCGTTGTCAAGTTAGGTGTAACCGGCAAGTTGGTGATTATCACTGTGTTCCTGGTGCGAAAAAACGATGATATGTGACATTTGTGGTCGAGAAGGTGCTCGCGTTCGCCACGTAGCCCGCAGTTACGGCAAGGGTGAGAACTTGCTCGTCATTGAGAACGTCCCCGTCATTAGGTGTCCGCGTTGCGGGGAAAGTTACCTGACTGCCGAAACATTGCACGAGATTGAACGCATCAGATTGCACCGACAGAGTTTTGCTCAAGAGCGTCCCGTGCCTGTAGCAATCTTCGCCTAGTGCGTTTGGTTCTCATCATCCAACTGCGCTGCCGACGAGCTGCAACCGCACTGGGTGTTGCTGTAGACTGATGTTGGTCGAGACTATCGGCGGAGCTGTCGGAAGGCGGCGGGGTGAGCAACCCTCACCGAACAGCTATCTTCCCAATCTGACAGGCAGCACGCTGCGCCAGTGGCTGCTTCGCACGCCCGGGCCACGTCCACGAGCACGGCCACGCCCACACGGACCAGCGCCCGCGCCAGATGGCCCAGCGGCAGCCCCATGATGCTGGCATAGCAGCCCTCGAAACGCGACACCGGCGCGAAGCCCCGATACTGAATGGCATAGGCTCCCGCTTTGTCCAGCGGATCACCACTGGCGACGTAAGCGGCGATCTCGTCGTCGCTGTAGCCCCGCATCCAAACGCAGCTTTCACTGACCTCAGTGGCCTCTTGACCTGTAGCCGCATCCAGCGCCGTCACAGCGCTGTAGACGAGGTGCGGTCGGCCTCGCAAGGCACGCAGCATACCTACCGCATCCTCGGCATCGGCCGGCTTGCCCAGCACCACGCCATCGAGCACGACGACTGTATCGGCGGCGACGATGATCGCGTCGGGGTATCGGCAAGCCACTGCAGCAGCCTTGGCGCGGCTCAGTCGCTGCACCACCTCCACCGGCGGTTCGCCCGGAATCTGGCGCTCGTCCACCTCAGCCGCGGCGACGGTGAAGGGCAGCGCCAGCGCAGCCAGCAACTCGCGCCGCCGCGGGGAGCCGGAGGCCAGAACCAGTGAAACATTCACAGCATGTCGCTCGTTGACAGACAACTCAGTGGATGATACAATCTCTCTGGAGGGCATGGGGGTTCGTAGTGGGCGCTTCAGCGCCCCTCGCGGGGCGGTAGGGGTTCGTAGTAGGCGCTTCAGCGCCGTTTGCGGGACGAGAAAGTGGCCGAAGCCGCTACTACGAACCTGGACTCGTCGCTTCTGACTGAGAAGGCAAAGACCCGCGGGCTGACCAGCTCAACCCTGCGAGAGCCTGCTCCTATTGCAGCAGTTGCTGCAACTTCAGCAGGTCCGGTAGCGGAGCCTGCACCTGTATCTTGCCGCTCATGAACGCCGACATGGCATTGATCTGCCCCGCCACGATGCCCAACAAAGTGTCACTCTCCGTCGTGACCCGGATATCAGGCGATTCGACGCTCGCCTCCTCCAGCGAAGTCACCTGCCCGTCCTCGACCTCCATCACGAAGGAGATGTCCAGATCAGTGCAATCGAACTGCAGAGACTTGGTAAACGCACCAAGCCGCTTCTGCATATCGGGATCGTCAAGGCGCTCCTTCATCGCTTCCAGAACCCCCAGAACTTCTTCTCGGGTAGCCATCGTGTCCTCCTTGGACTTCTGTGGACTTCTGTTTCCGTGCAAGGATAGCACAACAGTTTCCTGCTCCCTTTGCCCCCTCGCTCCTCTGCGCCCCTGCACCCCTGCGCCCTTGCTCCTTGCCATACAGCCGCCGGTAGACGGCGTACTGTTGCAGCACGCCCCGCACATATCGCTGGGGCTGGGAATTGGTGATCGTCTCCAGGAAGAGATCTTCGTCGTCGCCAGCCNCNGCACGCCAGAANCGGGCATTGCCCGGCCCNGCATTGTAGCNCACCAGCGCCNTCGCAAGGTTGTCTCCGGCACCCTCCAGGGCGAAGGCCAGATAGTAGACCCCGAACTTGACATTGATGTACGGACGGTAAACATGCGCCGGCTGGTAGCCGGGCCAACCGATGCGTTGAGCCACCCATTCACCAGTGGAAGGGATAACCTGCATCAGCCCCTGCGCGGCGGCGTACGACCGCGCCCCCGGCTCGAAGAGGCTCTCCTGGCGGATGANAGCATAGATCAGCAGGGAATCCAANCCTTGGACCTCGGCCTCCGCTTCCACCANGTCGGCGAAGGTGGTGGGATAGGCCAGTTCCTGCAGAAAAGGTGGCGCCGCAGCGCGCTGTGGCAACGGCGAGAGNTCAAGCANGCGCGCAGCACACAGAATGGAGAGCCCGTTGGCTCCGAGATCGCGGAAGCGCAGTGACAGTGCGTACATCNCCTGCGGATCGTCGAGCCAACGCTCCTTCACGTCGGCCAGCTCGTCGAGCGCCTCCGTGCGCAGGCCCAGCGCCAACAGCGCTGCGCCGCGCTGGTAAGCCNGATCCCNCACCACCGCCTCGGGCAGCGCCCGCAGATCAGTGCTCTCCGCCGTTGGCAGCCAACTGCGCAGCCATTCCTCCGCTCCCACTTGACCCTGGGCCTCGATGTTCAGCTCTGTTGATCCCCTGTCCGGCGAAGACAACGTGATCTCTGACGCCAGCGCTAACACCCGCGCCCGCTCGGCGTAGTAGCCCTCCGGAGCGGCCTCCAGCAGCGTTTGCCAGACTTCGGCAGCCGCTTCCTGTTCCCCCACTGCCAGCAGAGTCTTGCCCAGCCACAAGCGTGTGGACTGAGGCCGGTACCAGGCATACTCTTCCAGGAGCATCTGCCAGAGCGCTACCGCCTGATCGACCTCCCCAAGACGATACCGGTTCAGCGCCGCCTGGAAGAGCGCTGCTCCTGCCTGCTCTGATGCAGGATAGCGCTGCTGAAGGTCCGCGTATTCCTCTGCGGCCGTTTCGTAGTCCCTCGCCCGCTCCGCCCACTGCGCGGCCATCGCCAGCGCTTCCGGTGCTTGGGGATGCTCAGGGTTCTCCTTGGCGAAGCGATGCAGCAACCGCCGCGCCGCCTCCTGCTGATCGTCCTGGCGCAGCGCCTTGGCCTGGCTGAGCCAGGCCTCGCCCCAGAGGTTGCTTTGGGGAAACCGCTCGATCAGCCGATCCCACTCTGCGACTGCCAGGTCGGGCAGATCCAGCGCCAGATAGGAGCGGGCCAGGTAGTCAAGGGCCTCGGGCTGGTATCCCCCTGGGTCAGCGTCCATGTAACGCCCAAACGCCTCCAGCGCCGGCCAGTAAGCGCCGTTGTGGTAGTCAATCACGCCTCGCTGGTAGTCGTCCACAGCCGCTCCCATGTCCAGCAGTGCCTTCAACGCCACGTAGGCGTAGACGCTCTTGGGCTCGGCGGTCATGGCGGCGCGGAGATGCAGTTCTGCTTCTTCGGGCCGTTCGTCCACCCGCAGCACCTCGGCCTGACGCAACTCAGCTTCCGCCCGTTGTGCGGGGGTACGGGACAGTCTCCGCAGTCCCTGATACTGCGCCAGCGCCCCGTCGTAATCGCCGCGCAGGAAATGCACCTGGGCCATGTCCCGCCGCAAGCGACGCGACGTCGCAGCGTCAGGTGAGACTGCCAGCGCCGCCTCGTAGGCGGCCAGGGCTGCGTCAGGTCGTCCCGCTTTGCGGTGCGCATCGGCCATGCGCTCCTGGACAACATGGGCCAGCGTATCGCCCGCTTCATCAAGGTAGGCCTCATAGGCGACAATGGCCTCATCCCAGGCCTCCGCGCCGGCCCGCGCCTGACCCAGCAAGAACAGCGCATCGGCGCGCCGGGGATCGTCGGCATGGTCGTGCAGGAAAGCTTCAAAGGCGGTTGCTGCCTCGACGAGGAGCTCATCCAGCAGATAGCACTGCGCCAAGCAGAAGCGGGCTTCGGGCGCTTCGGGGCCAGTTGGGGAATCACGCAGCAGGTCGGCGAAGGCGCGGCGGGCGGCAGTGTAGTCGCCATTGTGCTGCAAGCGGCATCCCTCGCTGAGCCGAACCGAGGGGACGGGGGTCGGCGTTGGCGTGGGCGTGCGGGTGGGCGTGGGTGTGGGTGTGAGTGTGTGTGGGAGTGTAGGCGTGGGTGTGAGTGTATATGGGAGTGTGGGCGTGGGCGTGAGTGTGTATGGGAGTATGGGCGTGGGTGTGGGTGTGTGTGGGAGTGTGGGCGTGGGTGTGAGTTCGGGCCGGTCGGTGGCGCGGCGGATGGTCAGCAGGAGCAAGGACAAGGCCAGCAGCAGCACGAGCGTGCTGAGGCCAACGTCCCAGCGCATCCAGAGTCGTCTTCTGTCCTTCGTCCTTCGTCCCTCATCCTGCATGCTCCCATTATGCCCAGTTTCGGTTCGCTGTCAAGCTGGATGTTGGAGGTTGGAGGTTGGATATTGGATATTGGATATTGGAGGCGTATCAGAATCCTTCCGCTCGCTCCGCTGTTCCGCTGACGAGCAGGTTGACGGTTGGGCGGACATATGTTAGAATGGTCACAAGGCAACAGGAGAACACTGCCGCAGTGAAGGGAGACGTCTGCAGTGAGCAAGACACACCATTCATTGACCATTCGGTTCAGCAGGCCGGATGACCAGACCTATCACCTGCAACTGGAGGGCCCTGCGGTAGGCGAGGTGCGGGGTGGCTTTGTGATGCCATACGACCCGGCGACCTGGCGAGCGATCATGCTGGCCCTGGCGCCGGGTTTTGTCTTGGCAGATGCTGAGCCTGAGACGCGGGCGGCCTTGCAGCCGCTGGGCGACCTGAAGCGACTGCCCCAGATTGCCGGCGCGGCCCTGGCTGAAGCTCTGCTGACCGATGAACCGATCAGGAGTGGTTTCGGGGTGGCCCTGAGCGGGGCACACGGGCGGCGTCAAGCACTGCCGCTGGAGCTGCGCTTCGGGGCCGGATGCGACGCGCTGGCCGCGCTGCCCTGGGAGTTGCTCCACCACGACGACCACTTCCTGGTGGCCGATACGTCCATCGCCCTCAGCCGCTACCCCGAGGAAGCCCTGCCCCCCACACCGGCCCTGGCCAACCTGCCCCTGCGGGTGCTCCTCGTACTATCGGAGCCCAGCGACGCCTCCCCCATTCTTCCCCACGAAGCCAGGCGACAACTGCTGCACGGGCTGCGCACCATGGACGAAATGGGCGCCGTTTTCGTAGACCTACTGCGCCCGCCCACCTTCGACACCCTCGTCGAGGCCATCACCAGCAGCTCCTACCAGATGCTTCTCTTCTACGGCCACGGCGTCTACGACGAGACATCAGGCGGCCGCCTGCTCTTCGAGGACGAGTTCGGCGGCGGGGACCTGGTCGAGGCGGGAGAGTTGGGTACTGTCCTGCGCAACAGCGAGGTGCGGCTGGTGCTCCTGGGCGCCTGCCAGTCGGCGCAGATTGGCAAGGCCAAGGGCATATGGAGCGGGACGGCGCCGGCGCTGCTGCGAGCTGGCGTGCCCCTGGCCATCGGCATGCAGGTGAGCATGAGGGTGGATGCGGCGCTGGCCTTCATCCGTCAGTTCGCCCTCTCGCTGGCCGCAGGCAAGCCGGTCATCCAAGCGGTGGCCGACGGTCGCAAGCCGCTGGTGCGGCGCAAGTACGGCGCAGCCTGGTTCATCCCCGCCCTCTACGGCCGGCCATCGGGCGACACCCGGCTGTTCGACCCCCACCAGCCCCTGCCCAAGGGCACTGGGGACTTGCGGACAAGAATGAAAGCGCTGCGCGCCCAGATCAGCCATCTGGAAGCGCAGGTCGGGCAGATGGGCATGCTGACCCGGCCGCAGGAGATCGTCCAACTGCGAGCGGCCAGGGCCAGCTTTGCCCAGGCCCGGGCGGAACTGGCCGAGGCGACGCCGGGCGGTTATGCGGCGGTGACCAGTCCGCTGTACGGCGTGCCCTCCAACCCCGTGTTCGTGGGGCGGTCGGCGGAGCTGCGGGACGTGAGCCAGGAACTGGTCGGTGAGCACCCCGTGGTCATCTGGGGTGCTGGCGGCATCGGCAAGACAGCGCTGGCGGCGGAGGTGGCCCACCGCCAGGGCTACCGCTTCCCGGCAGGCGTGCTGTGGCTGGACTGCCGCGGCGGCCCGGCGTTGGACACCCTGCTGGAGCGCATCGGCGCCTTCTGCGGGGTGGAAGGCATGGAGCAGGTGCAGCCGGACAAGAAAGAAACGGTGGCCCGGGCAGCGTTGGCGGGGCTGGCTGACCGCTGCCTGCTGGTGTGGGACAACGCCGAGGATGTGTGGAACCGGCGGGAAGTGCGGCAATTCGTGCGAGCGTTGCCGCCCAACTGCCAGAGCCTGCTGACCACGCGGGAGAACCCGCAGGAAGCAATGTGGCCGACAATCGAGCTGCGGCCGCTGCTGGACGAGGCTATGATGGAGCTCTTCTACCGGCTGGCATCGGCGGCGCGGGTGAAGGTGGGCAGGCAGGCCGACCTGGACGCCATTCCCATGATCATCACGCACCTGCAGGGGCACCCGCTGGCGCTGATGCTGGTCGTGCCGTTGGCCAAGGACCGGGGTTTGCAGCGGACGTGGCGGGAGCTGCGGAAACGGCCGCCCAAGGGCGTGGCGGCGGCCTTCGAGCTGAGCTACGAGCGGCTCACTGAGACGCAGCGGCGGCTGTTCGGACGGTTGAGCGTGTTTTCGATCCCCTTCGAGTGGGAGGCGGCGGAACCGCTGCTGCCCGGTGAACCGAACGTAGACGAGATGCTGGACGTGCTGGTGCAGCGGGCCCTGGTGATGTTCGACGGGGCGCGCTACAGCTACCATGCGCTGCTGCGGCAGTATGGTTACGCCAAGCTGCAGAAGATGGAGGACCCCCGTCCGGTGCATGGGCTGGCGGCCGACTATCTGCGGGCCAAGATCACCGACCAGGAACGGGGCGGCACGCCCGAGGAAGGCCTGGAAGAGGTGGACCAGTGGGAGAAGGCGGAAGAGTGGGAGAAGTTCGTCCGAGCGGCCAGCGCGTTGGTGGGCAGCCTGGACCGGATGGGGTACTGGGGCGAGATCGAGGAGCGGCTGGGGAAGGCGCGAGCGGCGGTGCTGGAGCACCTGGGCGCGGAGCCGGGGCTGGAGGCGCTCGTGCTCAACGACCTGGCCATCATTGCGAGGAAGAGTGGCCGTTGGGGCGAGGCCATAAGGCTGTGGAAAGAGGCCGGCAGCCGGCACCAGACTGCCGGGAACGAATCGGGCATGGCCCAGACCTACAACAATCTGGGCCTGGTGTACGCCGACAAAGGGGAGTGGGATCGGGCCATCGAGTTCTATGAGAAGGATCTTGAAATCAGTAAGCGGCTGGGGGACATCCACGGCATGGCCCAGACCTACAACAATCTGGGCAATGTCTGCCAGCAGAAAGGGGAGTGGGATCGGGCCATCGAGTTCTATGAGCAGGCCTTGCAGACGATGGAGCGGGTGGGGGACATCCACGGCATGGCCCAGACCT
>JGI24025J20009_10001081_pt1 | contig 20911 bp, 18 predicted proteins | sample Cruoilmetagenom3_FD_20009 | JGI IMG/M metagenome (IMG submission 20009) | reverse complement strand
CGCTAAAATTTCCATTTTAGATATTACTGGGAAAATTGTTTATAACCATACTATCACTTTAAACAATAGTACAAGAATTCCATTGTTACTTGCATCTGGTTTATATGTATTAGAAGTAGAAACTCAAAATAATTATAAATTTAAAACTAAATTGGTAATCAAATAGAAACTTTGTTAAAATAAAAAAAGCTACTCTAAATTAGAGTAGCTTTTTTTATTTATTACAATATCAATTACTCGTATGACTTATCTTCTTCTAAATCTGCAACCTGAGCATTTTTGGCATTATTGTTTTCGTCAACAATCATAGCTACAATACTTAAATTAGCTGTATTATATTCAGAAGGGATAGAAATAGAATAAGATGTAATATACTCAGTCAATGCTTCAGTATTAGGAATTGGATCTCCCAAAACATCAGACAAGGAGTTTCTTAAAACATCATTATGTACAAAATTTGGTATTGGATCACCTAATTGGTAAAATGGACTTGTATTATCATCATTGTAATAATTTACTTGATCGTTAATAATACCATCTTCTAGTAAATAAACAACTAATTTATCTCCTTGCGAAGAACCGTTTTCATAAACCACATTCAATTGAACTAGTAAATCACTTCCTGTTAATTGAGAATATATAGCAATAGCTAAATTCGTATCTAAACCTGCAATGCTTGTTATATCACTATTTGCATGAGGTAGTGCCCAGTCTGTGGTTCTATTAATTCTTGCAGCAGGAAGGCCTTCTACATTAAAAGCACCTTTTAATAATTCAATTTGGTCAAAATGCATTGGATCTGGAAAACTATTAGCAGTTTCATGAATAGCTACAACTGCAATATCATGAGTTTCCGTTTCTAAAGACTGAATAGCTCCTGCCACTCTTGGGCAAAAACCACACCATGTTCCAGTATAGTCTTCAACTACAATTTTACGTTTAGGAATAATTACACGAAAAGGTTCCGTATTAGTTGTAATTTCGACACCATCCTCTGTATAAACACCATACACCTCAAATTCTCCAATTGTTGAAGACATAAATGAAGTTCCATCAATAAGCTCTCCATCAACATAGAACATTGCTGTAGAGGTTACATCTTCTCCTTGTTCATTAATAATTTTAAAAGGAATCTCTTGATTTACTAAAGAAGCTTCTCTAACTATTTCATCTACTGTTATTTGAGCCGTAGGACCAGTTAAAGGAACATTATCTTCAGTCTTGCTACATGAGACAGCAATTAAAAAAACTAGTAATAAAAATAACTTTGGCAACTTTTTTGCATTCATAGTAATATGTTTTTTTTTGCTAAAGTAATTATTTTTTATATATATCATTCAATTGCAAAAAAACAAGTAATATTGTGTTAATTAATTTAAATATTTATGAAAAATTTATTTTTGGCGTTATGCCTTCTCCTTATTAGTATGCCTTCTTTCGCTCAAGACGAACTTCCTAATGTAGATTTAAAGACGATGGAAGGCAAAAATGTTGTATTAAAAGAAGCCACCAATAAAGAAGGAATTACAGTTATTTCTCTTTGGGCTACATGGTGTGTGCCTTGTTTAAAAGAATTAGATGCTATAAACGAAATATATTTTGAATGGCAAGAAGAGGTTAATGTTGAACTTATTGCTGTGTCTGTTGACGATAGTAGAACTGTTAAACGTGTGAAATCTTTAGTAAACGGCAAAGACTGGGATTTCTCAGTATTATTAGACACCAACAACGATCTTAAAAGAGCATTAAATGCATCAACAATCCCTTTAACTATTTTAGTAAAAGATAATAAAATTGTTTTTAAACACTCTGGATATAATCCTGGTTCTGAGTTAGAACTTTTCGAAAAGATTATGGAATTATCAAAATAGCACACCAACTGCCAATTAAAAACCAATACATCAACCAATAATGAAAAAGTTACTTTTTGGAGCAATTGTTTTATTTAATACTTGCTTAATTAATGCACAAGAAAACGGGAATTTTTATGGAGGCTTAGAATCTAATTCTCAATGGTACCAAACAGATGAAGGCATAAACTTTATAGCACCTGAAGATCAATTTAGAGCAAACAATTATGTGACTTTAAATTATAATCTAGGGAAATTTACTGCTGGATTACAATACGAATCTTATCTTCCTTCTGCTTTATTAGGTTACGCACCTGTTTACGATGGTGGAAATGACGTTGCTACTTACTACTTAAATTATAAAGACAATAGTTTAGATATTACTGGTGGTTATTTCTACGAACAATTTGGGAGTGGATTAATCTTACGTTCATGGGAAGACCGTCAATTAGGAATAAATAATGCCTTTAAAGGAGTTAATATTAAATTTAAAGCTACAGAATACTTAGACTTTAAAGCTGTTTTTGGTAGACAAAGAAATGGATTTGAAGAATCTAGTGGTACAATTCAAGGGCTTGATGCAGATTTAAGTGTTAGCAATGCATTAAATATTGATAATGTAGACATTCAAATGGGGCTTAGCTATGTTGCAAGAAATCAAGACACAGAGGGGAATCAAGCACTTCCTAGCACTGTAGGAGCTTATGGTGGACGTTTAGATTTAATATTTAATGATTTTTATGTTGGCGCTGAAGCCATATTAAAAGATCCAGACGCAATTGTAATTGAAGGACAATTAGCTTCTAACAAACTATATGATGGTACTGCTTTATTAGTTAATGCTGGATATGCAACAAAGGGTCTTGGTATAAATGCGTCCTTTAGAAGATTAGAGAATTTTAGTTTTTATTCAGATCGTTTTGCCGAAGGAAACATATACAACCAAGAAGTAATAAATTATGTGCCTGCTTTGACGAAGCAACAAGATTATATGCTAACCAATATTTATGTGTATAATGCTCAATCTAGACTTATAATTGAGACTTACGACCAACGTGCTGGTGAAGTTGGTGCACAATTTGACTTGTATTATTCTTTTAAAAAAGGAACTAGTTTGGGAGGAAAATATGGCACAAAATTGGCATTTAATTTTTCTTATTGGGGTGGTTTAGATGCTGAATACAATATTGAAAACAAATGGTATGAAGCAAAATTCATAGGCTCTGGACCTCAACTTTTCAGGGATGTAAATCTTGAAATTAAAAAAACTTGGTCTAAAAAATGGAGTTCTGTCTTTACTTACCAAAATGTTCTTATCGACAAAGGTGTAGTTCAAGGGGGCTCTTTTGGCAAAAATACTATTTATGCCAATATTGGTGTTATTGAAGCTACTCGTAAATTCAACAAAGGAAAATCTGCACGTTTTGTTGCTCAGCATTTGTGGACAGACCAAGATAGAAAGAATTGGGTTGCAGGTGTGTTTGAATATAATTTTTCAAGTAAATTAGCCTTATATGTAGCAGATAACTGGAATTATGGGGGACTTGACGAAATACATTATTACAGTGTTGGAGGTAGTTATAGCAAGGGAAATGCTAGATTAGGATTAAATTATGGTAGACAAAGAGGAGGACTTATCTGCATAGGTGGTGTTTGTCGTTTTGTTCCAGAAAACACAGGTTTAAGTGCTAACCTAACCATTACTTTCTAAAAGAAATATTATATCAATCACAAAAACAGTATTTTATTTTAGAATACTGTTTTTTTTAACATATATATTAAAGAATATGCTATATTTGGTATCCTTAAAATTAATTCAAGAATTAAAACTTCACAAAAATGATTAAAAAAATTACTTTTCTACTAACGCTTTGCTTTGCTTGTACGCAATTCGCAACAGCGCAAACAATAATTGAAGAAGGCTTCGAAGGAGCCACATTCCCTCCAACAGGTTGGACTTCATTTATTGGCACAAATGGCCTAGGAACTCAATACAATTGGGTGCAATCAACTGCTCCAAACACTGGAACTTATGGAGCTGGAAATCGCTATGAAAACGTAACTGGAGGTATTGCTGAAGATTGGTTAGTAACCAGTCAAATAGACTTAACAAGTGCTACAGATGCAGAATTACGCTTTTATTCAGGACAAACTTATGGCACAGATTATGGTTCAAATTACGAGATAAAAGTTTCTACTAATTCTCAAACTACTCATGCTGACTTTAATACTGTTGCTAGTTATAACGAAAATAATGTTGGCCCAGATGGTGGCTTAGAACTTAAAACAGTTGATTTATCTGCATACGATGGGATGATGATTTATATTGCTTTTGTTCACCTTAATGATGATGGTGACAACTGGTTAATTGATGATATTGAGGTAAGATCCCCTTTAGCTTTAGATGCCAAAGCAGATGAGGTTAGTTTAAATAGATATTCGCTTATTTCTACTGACAACCAACTTTCAGTAAAAGTATTTAATAACGGTCTTGCTACAATTACCTCTCTAGATATTTCTTGGAATGATGGTACAAATACATATACTGAAAATTTTACTGTAAATATAGCTGCTGGACAGTCACAAACAGTTAATCATCCAACACCAGTAAACTATGGTACAGTAGATGAAAAAAATATTGCCGTAACTATTACAAGTGTTAATGGTGGTGCAGATGGAGATAGTACAAATAACGATCTAGAAGCAAAATTCAATACATTATCTCAATCTGGAACAAAAATCGTTTTAATTGAAGAAGCTACTGGAACTTGGTGTGGATGGTGCCCAAGAGGCGCTGTTGGCATGGACTATATGGCAGCTAACTATCATGATACAACTGCNCTTGTAGCAGTTCACAACGCAGACCCAATGGAAGTTACAGAATATGACAATGGAATTGGACAGTATATTGGTGGATACCCAAGTGGAGTTGTAGATCGTAATATAGGAGATGTTGACCCTTCTTCTTCTTCTTTACAAGCAGTTTATAATTCTCAAATTAATAAAATTGTGCCTGTAGATTTATCTATAAGTGCAACTCAAGCAGGAAATGATTTAACCATTTCTACAGAAGCAACTTTTTATTCTAATTTCAATTCTGCTGACACTAATTACAGATTTGGAGTTATTATTACAGAAGATGGTGTTACTGGAACAGGAGATGGAACAAATAATAATAATCAAGATTATGATCAAGTTAACTATTATTCTGGTGGAGGTAATGGCCCTATGGGAGGATATGAAGGTTATGGAAACCCCGTGCCTGCAACAGATATGGTATACGACCATGTTGGACGAGCTCTATTAGGTGGATTTAACGGTGAGGCTGGATCAATACCTGCTGTAATTACTGATGGTGAAACTGTGTCTTATGAATTTAATTATACTATTCCAGCGTCAAGCGATGCAGCAAACATGTATATTGTTGCTGTATTAATTGACCAAGATAATGGAAGCGTTGTTGGAGCATTACAAAGATCGGTTACTGAATCTTTAAGTATAGAAGAGGAATCAGCATTAGTTTCTGATGTTAAAATTTACCCTAACCCTGTTCAAGACAACTTAAACATTTCTTTTGAAGCTGTTAATGGAAACTACAATGTTTCTGTAACAGATATGTTAGGCAGAACCATGTTAAGTCAAACTTATAAAGACTTATTTGGTATTCAAAATTTACAATTACCAGTTTCTAAATTAAGTAATGGTCATTATATAGTTAACATTACAAGTGGCAACACATCTTTTAGTAAACAGTTTATAGTAAATAAGTAATATTTATCTTATATATATTCTTAAAAGGGAAGTAATTTTATCACTTCCCTTTTTTTATTTATAAAAATCTTATCTTTGTTAAAATCTAGCAGGATATACTATCCTGCTAATTAGTTATTTAATAAACAAAAAAAAATCAAATCCCTATGAAAAAAATACTACTTTTAACTACATTTTTTTTATCTTCTTTTTTTGTAAATGCGCAATTTGAAGTAAGAGAAACAAGTACAAATAATTTAGTTTCAGACAATCAAGAGATAGGCTTTACAGAAGCAGGCTGTGCTTATAGTGATCCATGTAACTGGAAATTTAAAGTTACAAACACATCTGCAAATCCTATCTACATGAAAATTTTTGTTGATGGATTAGAAGGAACTGATGGTTCTAATTTTCAATTATGTTTTGCTGGTGTTTGCTTAAATAATGTAACACTTGGCAGTAGCTATCCTAATAATGCAGCAATGATAGCTTCAGGAGCAACTAATAGTGCTGGTAATAATTTTTGGAACCAAAACGCTCCAGAAACAACAACTCCAATGTCTTGGACATTAAGATTCCAAGCTTTTGATGATGCAGACAATGAAATAGGAACTCCCTTAACAGTGACTTACAGATTCGACCCAAATTTAAGTATTGAAGAGTCTGATTTAACTCCTTTTGAAGTTTACCCAACAATGGCAGATGATATTCTTAACATTTCATCTCGTGAAGATTTATCTCTTACATTCTATAACTTATTAGGAAAAAAAGTTCAAGAAGTAAACATTAACTCTGGAGATAACGTCTTAGACGTTTCTCATTTAGCAGCTCAACCATATATTTTACGTTTTACAAATGATATGGGAAAACAGTTTACTAAAAAAATTGTAATTAGATAGAGTATTATCTTAACAAATAAAAAAACAAGCCTTATTTTTTAATAGGGCTTGTTTTTTTTTACAGACATTTTAAACTACTAACCTTTATATTTAATTGGCAAATGCACAACTTTCTTGGTGTCAAAAAAGTCTTCATTAAAAAAATCTGTTATTTTATAAATGGTAGCTGTTTTATAAGTTTGGAGCTCATTACTTAAATCGCCTCCTTTTAAGTATAAAATGCCATTTTTAAGTTCGTGATTTTGTTTTTTAGTTATTTTACCTTTAATCCAATGTACAAAAGTTGGCATAACAGCTACTGCTCTACTCACTATAAAATCATAAGTATCTTTAATTTCTTCTACACGTTTATTAGTGGTTTTAACATTTTTAAGACCTAAACCTTCAACAACCTCATCGACTACTTTTAATTTTTTACCAATACTATCAACCAAATGAAAAGAACATTCAGGGAACATTATCGCTAATGGAATTCCAGGAAAACCTCCACCAGTTCCTACATCCATAATTTTAGTTCCAGGTTTAAAATTTACCACTTTTGCAATTGCTAAAGAGTGTAGCACATGTCTTAAATATAATTCGTCTATATCCTTTCGTGATACCACATTTATCTTTAGATTCCAATCTTGATATAAGCCTTCCAGCTTAGTAAATTTATCAATTTGATCTTCAGTAAGGTTAGGAAAATACTTAAGAATTAGCTGCATGGATTTGTGATTTTGCACAAAAATAGATAAATTATTATGCTTTTTTATGAAAACTTTATTAAGATACATGTCTTTATTAATTATCTTTGGTATCAAATATGATTCTCTTAAATAAAACGTTATCTGATAGCAAAACTAATAACATGACAAAACAAACTTTATCTTTCTCTAGAACAGACTCAGCAAAATTTTTTAGAACATTAAACAAGCGTGTTAACGATTATTTTAAAGAAAATAATATTAAAAAAACAGGGAATTGGAAGTTATATTTAAAGGCCATTTTTATGTTTACATTATTACTTGGACCTTTAGTTCTATTACTAACAATCGAGATGCCAACTTGGTTGCAAATTGTATCTATGATGGTTATAGGTATTGGAATGGCTGGTGTAGGAATGAACGTGATGCACGATGCTAACCATGGCTCTTTTTCAAGTAAAAAATGGGTTAATAAATTAATGGGAAGCAGTATACATATACTTGCTGGTAACGATTATAACTGGAAAGTGCAACACAATGTACTACACCATACTTACACAAATATTCAAGGACATGACGAAGATATTGATGCTGGTAGAATTATTCGTTTTTCGAAGCATTCTAAATGGTTGAAAATTCACCAATACCAAAAGTATTATGCTTTTTTACTATATGGTTTATTAACAGTAAATTGGGCAATAACAACAGATTTTAAACAGACTTATGTTTATTTGAAACGAAAATTATCTTATGGCGATTTTCCTAATCCTGCTACACAGTGGACCAAATTAATTATTGGTAAAATAATATATTATTCTATTTGGGTGGTACTTCCAATCGCATTAGGCTATGCTTGGTGGCAAGTTTTAATTGGATTTTTAATCATGCACTACACAGCTGGAATTATATTAAGTGTTATTTTCCAATTAGCACATGTAATGCCTAATACAGAAATGCCTCTTCCAGACGAAAATGGAAATATGAAAAACACTTGGGCAATTCATCAATTATTTACCACCTCTAATTTCTCTCCTAAAAGCTGGATAGTTGAATTCTATACTGGAGGTTTGAATAGACAAGTTGAACATCATTTATTTTCAAATATTAGTCATGTTCATTATAAAAACATCGCGAAAATTGTTAAAGATACCGCTCATGAATTTAGCTTACCATACAATGAATATAACTCCATTTGGAAAGCTATTTCAGAACATTATCAGCAATTAAAGGTATTAGGTAAGAATCCTAGTATGGCGTAATTTAATTTTTACACTACAAACAACATTATAATGAGCTTACTTTCAGATAGAGTTTTAAACATGTCTACTTCTGCCACTTTAGCTATGGCAGCAAAAACAAGAGAACTTAAAGCGCAAGGAAAAGATATCATTGGTTTAAGTCTTGGCGAACCAGATTTTAACACTCCAGACTACATTAAAAATGCGGCTATACAAGCTATTAACGAGGATTATAATTCCTATACTCCTGTAGATGGTTATCTTGACTTAAAAGAGGCTATAATCACCAAATTTAAGCGTGATAATAATCTTAAGTATACCTTACCACAAATTGTGGTTTCAACTGGAGCTAAACAAGCTTTGGCAAATGTGGCTTCTGTGATGTTAAACAAAGGAGATGAAGTTATTTTACCTTGTCCATATTGGGTAAGTTATTCTGATATAGTAAAACTTTTTGAAGGCATTCCAGTAGAAGTAAAAACATCTATTGAAAACGATTTTAAAATGACTCCTGAACAATTGGAAGCTGCAATTACTCCAAAAACTAAAATGATTTGGTATAGCTCACCATGTAATCCAAGTGGTTCTTTATATAGTACTGAAGAATTGCGCTCTTTGGCAGATGTGCTTCAAAAATATCCAGATATTTATGTGGTTTCAGATGAAATTTATGAACATATAAACTTCACCAATAATGGTCATGCAAGTATGGCTCAATTTGAAGATATGTTCGATAGAACTATAACTGTAAATGGCGTCTCAAAAGCTTTTGCAATGACAGGTTGGAGGATTGGTTATATAGGAGCTCCAGAAGAAATTGCTCGTGCTTGCAACAAAATGCAAGGGCAAATTACTAGTGGAGCCAATTGTATTGCACAACGTGCAACCATCACTGCCTTAAACGAATCTCCAAGTCGTGTAAAATTCATGATAGACGAATTTNAAATTCGTAGAGATTTAGTTCTTGATTTACTTTCGGGAATTGAAGGGTTTCAAACAAACACACCAGAAGGTGCTTTTTATGTGTTCCCAAACATTTCTTCTTATTTTGGAAAAACATTAAGAGGCACTACCATTAATAACGCGACAGACTTTTCTTTATATCTTTTAGAAGAAGCACTTGTAGCTACTGTAACAGGCGATGCGTTTGGTAACCCAGATTGTATTCGTATTAGTTACGCAGCAAGTCAAGAGCAAATTATTGAAGCCATAAAACGAATTAAAGAAGCAGTAAGCTAACAACTAGCTATACATATAAAATACCAAATCCACTATTTCTAGTGGATTTTTTGATTAAAAGAAGTAAATAAATACACTCAATAAAGTAATCATGACAATGCTAAAAACAACTATGGTTTTTATTAGCTTTTGCTTTCTTTCCTTTTGAAGCCCTAATTTTATTTTTACTAAATCTTCTTGAGTTGAAGTGTTTTCAAATTCAAGTTTTTTACCTGAAAAACTTGAATTAATTACACGACGGTCTTTTCTTTTAGACAACATACTTTTATTATTTCTTAAAGTATGTATCATATGCATCATTGATCCTTCTCCACCCATAATAATAGTTTTAAAATGAAACATGTAAGCAGTAATAACTAATCAAATCATGGTTATGATTTTGATTTACGTAAAATATAAAAGATAGTTTGTATTGAGGTCACACTCAAAGAACATCAGTTAACGATCTATAAAAGCGCTTTATATATAAGTAGAAAAAACTTACAAAATGTTACAGGAAAGATAGAAAACTATCTATTTCGCCAAAAGAAAGGCGTTAACAAAATAAGTACTGTAAACAATTCCAAACGTCCAATAAGCATCAAAAAAGAAGCCCACCATTTTCCAAAAGGTGGTAATGCTGAATAATTGTTTACAGGTCCAAAATCTCCAAGAGCTGGTCCAACATTACCTAAGCTTGATGCAGCAAGTCCAATTGAAGATATAAAATCTATATTCATCATAGAAAACACTAAGGCACCAACTATAAAAGATAACATATAAAGAATAAAAAAGGCTAGAATATTAAATACAATATTTCCTGTTACAGCTTTATTGTTATATCTAACAGGAAGAATAGCATTTGGATGCAACGCACGTTTAAATTCTAAAAATCCGTTTTTAATTAATATTAAATGTCTTACAACCTTAACTCCTCCAGAAGTACTACCAGCTGAACCTCCAAGAAACATGAGTCCAAAAAAGAAAATCATTAAAAAGGGTGTCCATAAAGTGTAATCTGCTGTAACAAACCCAGTAGTTGTTATAATGGCTAATACTTGAAAGAGGCCATGCCTGAAAGCACTTTCAGCTTCTCCCCAAACCATTGGATGTTGAATAAAAGATTTAGAAACATCTGCTTTAAAATATATTATTAATGCAGCTATTATTGTAAAGATGGCAATAAACTTAAAATACAATTTAAACTCTTCATCTTTAATTATTTTTTGAACTTTCCCTTTAAAAGCAAAATAACTAAGTACAAAGTTTGTACCTGCTAAAAACATAAATACAATAATGATGTATTGAATTATAGGTTGGTCGTTCCAATAGGCAACACTAGCATTTTTAGTAGAAAATCCACCTGTGGATAAGGTACATAAAGAGTGGTTTATGGCATCGAAAAAAGACATTCCAGCCACGTTAAGCAAAATAGTTTCGGCTGCTGTATAACTAAAATAAATTAACCATAATCTTTTTGCAGTATCTGTAATCCTTGGATGAAGTTTGTCTGTACTTGGGCCAGGAGCTTCGGCTGCAAACATTTGCATGCCTCCAATACCTAATAATGGTAAAATGGCAATTGCTAAAACAATAATTCCCATTCCACCAATCCAATGAGTTAAACTTCTCCAGAATAAAACACCTTCAGGTAAAATTTCAATATCGTTTAAAATAGACGACCCAGTTGTGGTAAAACCAGACATAGTTTCAAAAAAAGCATCAGTAAAATTAGTGATACTTCCTGTTAATAAATAAGGTAATGTTCCTGACAAAGCCATTACTATCCACCCAAAAGCTACAACAATGTAACCTTCTCTCTTATTCATTTCTTTATTATGGTCTTTAGTATTATACATTGCCAAAAGACCAATAAAAATGGTAAGTCCTCCAGAAATAAAAAGACTAGAGGTTACACCATCTTTATATATTAAACTTATTAAAGATGATAGCAACATAAAACCACCATTAAATAATAATAGAAGTCCTAAAAAATGAAAGATTATTTTATAGTTAAGTTTCACAGGTTAAAATTACAAGAATAATTTTTCTACTTGTTTAATAGATCTTGGTAAACAACAGACAACTACTTTATCATGAACACCAATTTTAAAACCTCCTAATGCTGAATGCCCTTTTCCATTTCTTATGACTCCACCTATAATAGCAGATCTAGGAAAACTGACATCTTTTATCATCTTATTACAAATTTTAGATGTTGGCTTAACTTGAAACTCAAGTAATTCAGCATTCATATTATTCAGTTTAGTCATTGCTATAACTTCACCTTTACGTATATATCTAAATATATTATTAGCTGCNAATAATTTTTTATTAATTAAAGTATCTATTCCNATAGAATGTGATAGTTCAAAATAATCCATATTCTCAACCAAGGCAATGGTTTTTCTAACACCTTTAGATTTTGCTACAAGACAAGACATAATATTTGTTTCAGAATTTCCAGTAACTGCGATAAAGGCATCCATGTCTTTTAAACTTTCTTCATCTAGCAAATCTACATTTCTACCATCTCCATTAATTACTAAAACATCAGATAATTCATCTGCTAAATCAAAAGCGCGCTCTTTATCTTTTTCAATAAGCTTAACATTCGTATATACTTTACTTAAATCTCTAGCTGTTTTATACCCAATTTTACTTCCACCAAGAATCATGACATTTCTAATTTCGGTGTTAATTTTTCCAGTAAGCGTACAAAGCTCTTGTCCGCCACCTTCAGAGGTTATAAAAACAACATTATCTCCTTCTTTAAACTGGGTATCTCCTCTTGGAATAATTGTATACTGTGTTCCAAAACGCTGGATTGCTATTGGAACAAAATGTATTTCTGGAAAAATTTTAGCTGCTTCCTTTACTGTTTTACCAACAAATGCTGCAGTTCTAGAAAGGCTTAAGCCAACCATGGTTAAGGCTCCTTCTTCAAACTCATAACTATCATTAAAAGCAGATTGATTTAAGAGTAGTTCAATTTCTGAAGCCGCTAATGATTCCGGTGAAATTAATTCATCAATGCCTAATTTAGTAAACCCAATCTCATCTTTATGAGTAATTAACTCCGTATTAGAAATTCTAGCTATGGTTCTGTCTGCTCCCAATTGTTTAGCTAATACACAAACAGTTATGTTAGTGGTTTCTGAAGATGTAACTGCAATTAACAAATTGCATGATTCGATTCTAGCTTCTTTTAAAATAGATATAGAAGTGGCATCGCCTCTAATTACTCTAATATCTAAATGATTGTCTGCATAAGTAAGACTCTCTTTATTGGTATCTATTAAAGTAATTTCTTGAGATTCGTAGGACAATAATTTTGCTAAATGAAATCCTACTTCACCAGCTCCTGCAATTATTATTTTCATGTGTTATTTAATAATAAAGTAGGGCAAATATACTGCAAAATTGATAGATTAATAAAATTTATAGAAATATAATAATTTGATTTGTAGCTACTAAATACTCTTATAAAAGTTTATATTTGGCAAAAAAAATACATTGACAAAAGTAACTCCTTATAAAAATAGTGATTTAGGTAAGAAAGAGCAGGTAACTAAAATGTTTGATGCTATTTCTAAGGAATATGATGGACTAAATCGTGTTATTTCTTTTGGAATAGATATTAAATGGCGAAAAAAAGTAGTTGAAATAGTTGCTAAAACTAAACCTAAATTCATTCTTGATATTGCTACAGGAACTGGTGATATGGCAATAAATTTAGCAGAAACCAATGCTGATAAAATTGTAGGTTTGGATATTAGTGAAGGCATGTTAGATGTTGGCAAACAAAAAATTATAAAAAAAGGACTTCAAGACAAAATTGAAATGGTTGTTGGAGATTCCGAGAATTTACCTTTTAAAAATGATACTTTCGACGCTATAACAGTTGGCTTTGGCGTAAGGAATTTTGAAACTTTAGAAAAAGGGCTTTCAGAAATTTATCGGGTTTTAAAACCAAATGGTATTTTTGTTATTTTAGAAACTTCTGTTCCTACTAAAACACCTTTTAAGCAAGGCTATAATATATATTCAAAACACATACTTCCTGTTATTGGAAAACTCTTTTCTAAAGACAGAAGTGCTTATAGATACTTAAGTGACTCTGCCTCTGTTTTTCCTTATGGAGAAGCATTAAACAATATTTTACGTAAAATTGGGTTTATAAATGTAATAAACAAACCTCAAACATTTGGTGTAGCAACCATATATACATCCTCAAAATAATAATATGAAGAACCTCTTTTTACTAATAACTTTTTTATTCGTCTGCCAGTCTACTTCTGCTCAGCTTTTTAGTAAAGAAAAAGTTGTGAAAGATGCGAATAGTGGTAAAGGATCTTTAGATAACGATTTATTTAGTTGGGGTTATTATGTAGGATTTAATAGTTACGATTTTAATTTCGATTATGTTCAAAATAAAGAAGATATTCAAGTAAAAAAATCAACTGGATTTAATGTTGGATTGATTGGTAACATGCGTATTAATAAATTTTTAGATTTAAGATTAGAACCAGGTTTAAGCATAACAACAAGAATATTGGAATATCCAGAAAGTTATTTTCAAGGTATGGAATTTACAAGCTCAGATTTAGAAAGAGAAATTAAGTCCACTTACATTTACGTTCCTTTATTGTTGAAATTTTCAACTAAGCGCTTAAATAACTTCAAGCCCTTTATAGTTGGTGGTTTATCTACTGCTTTAAATTTATCTAGTAATCAAGATAATCCAGATGATAATAGTGCTGGAAAATTTAGAACAAAGAAAAGCATGTATTTCTACGAATTAGGTTTTGGCATCGATTTTTACTTACATAATTTTAAGTTTACACCTTCTATAAGAGGTGTGTTTGCTTTAAACGATGAACTTGTAAGAGATGCAGATCCAGATAGTCCATGGACTAGCAATATTGAGACCATGAAAACACGTGGTGTGTTTATTAATCTTACGTTTCAATAGATTTTCGTTTAAACTCGCTCAACAAAACGGCTGTAGCAGTTGCAACATTTAAACTTTCGGTAGCTTGAATATTTCCAAAACGTGGAATAGTAATTTTTTCGGAAACTAGTTTTTCAATATCTTCAGCAATACCATTAGCCTCATTTCCTAATATTAAAATTCCTTTCTCTGGAAGCTGTTTATTATATATATTCTCTCCTTCAATAAAAGTACCAAAGGACTTAGATTCGGCATTCTTTATAAAAGTCTTTAAATCAAGATATGTAATATTCACTCTTGAAACAGAACCCATTGTAGCCTGAATTACTTTCGGATTGAAACAATCTACAGTTTCTAGATTACAAACAAGGTCTCTAATTCCAAACCAATCGCAAAGCCTTATAATAGTTCCTAAATTTCCAGGATCTCTTACATTATCTAAAGCTACTATTAATTGGTTTGTATCGATTTGTGCTGGTTCAGGTATTTTAAAGAGAGCTAAAGCTGTATTTGGAGAGGCTAAAAAGCTAATTTTTTTTAATTCTATGTCTGTAATTATAGTTTCAAGGTTGGCATCAATTTTGAAAGATTTTATAGAGTATATCTGATTTAATTTAAAATTTGAAGCTAGTAACTCATTAATTGTTTTAACACCTTCAGCAACAAATAAACCATGCTGAAGTCTATATTTTTTTTGTTTTAAACTGCTTATTAATTTTATTTGATTTTTAGATAACATTCAAACTTATTTAAATATATTTTTCAATAGAAATAGTGTATTTTTGAGTTTAAAATAAAGTAATTAATAAAAGATATTGTATTAGTTACTATTAAAAAAACAACTCTTTTTCTACAAGTTAATTTTATTTGTATTTGAAACTACAATTCTCAAAAATAGCATTAATAATTGTAATTACAGGTTTTTTATATTCTTGTAATTCTGTAAAAAGAGTTCCTGAAAACGAACATATTCTTGTTGAGAACACCATTTACATTAATGATAAAAAAAACAAATCTGAACGCATAAACAACCTTATATTTCAACAAAGAAATAAAAAAGTAGCTTCAATTCCTTTAAGGGTATACATTTACAATACTGCAAGACCAAATATTGATTCCATTCTTAAAGCAAATATTGATTCTAAACCAAAGAAAAGAAAAAGGCTTGAAAATTTTCTTTCAAAAAAACAATTAGACAGATATGTTCAAACAAGAATTGGCTTTAACAATTGGTTAAAAAAAACTGGCGAAGCTCCCGTTATTGTTAAAGAATCTAAAACACTCAAGTCTGAAAAACAGTTAGAAGCTTATTATTTTAATAATGGTTGGTTTAATGTTGATGCTACATCTAAAACTAACAAATTAGAAAACAAAAAAGCTACGGTTGATTATTATGTAGAAACTGGCGACCCTTATATTATTGATTCTATTTCTACTAAAATTACTTCTCCTGTTGTAGATTCTCTATATAAGTTAACTAAGAACAAATCATTTATAAAACAAAACAAGCAATATAAAACACAAACATTTAATATAGAAAAAGAACGAATTACAACAGAATTAAGAAATTCTGGTGTCTATCATTTTAGCCAAGACTATGTTTATTTTGAAATAGATACAGTTAACACAAATAAAAAAGTTAATGTCGAATTACAAATATTAGATAGAGCCATAAAAATTCAAGACACAACTCTTAGAGAACCATTTAATATCTATAAAATAAAAGATGTTAACGTTATTACAGATTATTCCTATGAAAAAAGAGATTCAACTTTAAGAGATTCTCTAGTTTTTAAAGACTATAATTTATATAGTATTGGAAAAATGCGTTTTAAGCCTAAAGCTATTACAGATGCTATATTTATTACGCCAAATGATGTTTTTAGAGATAAAGATCGGTCGAACACTTTTAGGCATATTAATAATTTGCAAACCTTTAAACATCCAAGCATAGACTATGTAGAAAATGCTGATACTACACTAACAACAAACATTTTACTAACCCCTTTAAAAAAGTTTGGATTAAATTTTAGTGCTGAAGTTTCGCAAAGTAATATTCAATCTATTGGTCTTGCTTTCAACCCTAGTATTTTAATGAGAAATGTTTTTAGAGGAGCAGAAACTTTAGAATTATCAGCTTTTGGTTCTATTGGCGCTTCTAAGGATGGTGGAGATGATAGCGACCCTTTCTTTGACATCAACGAGCTTGGTGTGGATTTAAAATTAACAATTCCTAGAATGCTTTTTCTTTTTAACACAGAAAAAATTATTCCAAAGACTATGTTTCCTAGCACTAGAATTTCTATATCAACTTCTAGTCAAACAAATGTCGGATTGGACAAACAAACTGTTTCTAGTATTTTTAATTACAAATGGTATGCTTCTAAAAAAGTAACAAATAGATTAGATTTATTTAATGTGCAATATGTTCGAAATTTAAATCCTGATAACTATTTTGGAGTATATAGCAACTCTTATGATGCATTAAATGATATATCTAATGATATTGGTTATAACGATGACGAATACCTGACTTATCCAGAACAAACAGATATGTTTATTAACGACGTATTATCTGGAAATACCACTTTACAACCAGGAGATCCAGATTACGACGAAGTATATTCTATAAATGAAAGAAAGATAAGGCTTACCGAAAACAACCTTATTATAGCAACAAACTTTAATTATACAAGAGATAATAGAGAGAATCTCTACGATGAAACTTTTTCCATTTTTAGATTTAAAATAGAATTAGCTGGAAATATATTTTCAGCGCTTTCAAATATTGCAAATTTAGATAAAAATGAAGCTGGCCAATACGAATTGTTTAATGTCGCATTTTCGCAATATGTTAAAACAGAGTTTGATTATGTAAAACATTGGGATTTAGGCAAAAAAAATGTATTAGCCATTAGAAGCTTCTTTGGTATAGCTATCCCTTACGGGAACTCATCCAACATTCCTTTTTCCAAAAGTTTTTTTGCTGGTGGAACCAACGATAATCGTGCATGGACAGCCTACAGTCTAGGACCAGGAAGTTTAGATAGTAATGACGAGTTTAATGAAGCCAACCTTAAATTAGCTTTTAATATTGAACACCGATTTAATATTTTCGAAAAATTTAATGGAGCCCTATTTATTGACACTGGAAATATCTGGAATGTATTAGACGATGTAACAGACGATAAGGCAACATTTACAAGTTTCTCTTCACTAAAAGATATTGCTATAGGCTCTGGTTTTGGATTAAGATACGATTTTGGTTTTGCTGTCTTTAGATTTGACATAGGCTTTAAAACCTACGATCCTTCGTATCCTGAAAACAACAGATGGTTTAACGATTATAATTTTACAAACGCTGTTTATAACATAGGTATCAATTACCCTTTCTAAGCTATTTAATTTTCTTATTTTTGTAATTCAAAACTTTATTATTTTTAAATATGGCTCATAACATTAAACCTGGAGTTGCAACAGGACAAGAAGTTCAAAACATTTTTAAACTTGCAAAAGAAAAAGGATTTGCTCTTCCAGCTGTAAACGTTGTTGGATCAAGCAGCATCAATGGTGTTTTAGAAACTGCTAGAGATTTAAATGCACCTGTAATTATTCAGTTCTCTAATGGTGGAGGCGTTTTTAATGCTGGAAAAGGCTTAAGCAACGAAAATCAAAAAGCTGCCATTGCTGGTTGTGTTGCTGGAGCAAAACACGTTCATTTAATGGCAGAAGCTTATGGAATCCCTGTTATTTTACATACAGACCATTGTGCCAAAAAATTATTGCCTTGGATAGATGGTTTACTTGATGCTAGTGAGCAACATTTTAAAGACACTGGAAAACCTTTATACAGTTCTCACATGATAGATTTAAGTGAAGAACCTATTGAAGAAAACATTGAAATTTGCAAAGCATACCTTTCTAGAATGAGTAAAATGGGTATGACTTTAGAAATTGAACTTGGTATAACTGGAGGTGAAGAAGATGGAGTAGACAATACAGATGTGGACGATTCTAAACTTTACACACAACCAGAAGAAGTAGCTTATGCATACGAAGAATTAAGTAAAGTAAGCAATCAATTTACTATTGCTGCAGCCTTCGGAAACGTTCATGGTGTTTACAAACCAGGTAACGTCAAGTTAACACCAAAAATCCTTAAAAACTCTCAAGAATATATTTCTAATAAATTTGGTGTAGGTCATAATCATATTGATTTTGTATTTCATGGTGGTTCTGGGTCAACAGTTGAAGAAATTCGTGAAGCCATAGGATATGGTGTTATAAAAATGAATATCGATACAGATATGCAATATGCTTTTACTTCTGGTGTTCGCGATTACATATTAGAAAAGCAAGATTATTTAAAATCGCAAATAGGAAATCCTGATGGAGACGATGTTCCTAATAAAAAATATTACGACCCAAGAGTTTGGTTACGTAAAGGAGAAATAACCTTTGTTGAGCGTTTAAAAAAGGCCTTCGAAGATTTAAACAATGTTGATACTTTATAATAAAATATAAAAGTGAAAGGCACAATTCAAATTAAACGTTTAATTTTGCTTTACTAACTAATTAATAGCATTAATGATTTTTTAATTTAAAAATCGTTAATTATAAATCTAAATCGTTAATCGATATGTCTTGGTTTAAAAGAAAAGAAAAGGGGATACAAACGACAACTGAACAAAAAAAGGATACTCCTAAAGGTTTGTGGTATAAATCTCCAACAGGTAAAATAGTTGACACTAAAGAATTAGAACAAAATTTTTATGTCAGTCCAGAAGATGGTTATCACGTTAGAATTGGAAGTAAAGAATATTTCGAAATTTTATTCGATGACAATAAGTTTAAAGAATTAGATGCTAAATTAGAATCTAAAGACCCTTTAAAATTCGAAGACACAAAAAAATATCCAGACCGTTTAAAAGCAGCTCAAGAAAAAACTAATTTAAAAGATGCCGTACGTACAGCTGTAGGTAAATCTAAAGGAAAAGATTTAGTTGTAGCCTGTATGGATTTTACATTTATTGGTGGTTCTATGGGATCTGTTGTTGGAGAAAAAATAGCTCGTGCTGCAGATTATGCCTTAAAAAAGAAATTGCCTTTCATGATTATTTCTAAATCAGGAGGAGCTAGAATGATGGAAGCTGCATTATCACTTATGCAATTAGCAAAAACTTCAGTAAAATTAGCACAATTAGCTGATGCTGGCATTCCATATATTTCATTAAGNACAGANCCAACAACTGGTGGAACAACTGCATCATTTGCNATGNTNGGNGATATTAATATTAGTGAACCTGGAGCATTAATTGGTTTTGCTGGACCTAGAGTTGTTAAAGATACAACTGGTCAAGAATTACCTGAAGGGTTTCAAACATCCGAGTTTTTATTAGAACATGGGTTTCTAGATTTTATAACGCAACGAAGTCAGCTAAAAAATAAAGTCAATCTATATATCGACTTGATTACAAATCAACCAATAAGAGAATAAAAAAAGCGACCAATAGGTCGCTTTTTTTATGACTTAATTTTTTAAAAACATTATTAATGTTTCTAAATTTAAAACGATAAATAAAAGAATGAATCCAATAATAGTTACTTTATAATCATCTTTATTAAAATTAACTCTTAATTTATAAAAAATAAGTAATGAAATAACAATTGCTATAATTCTTAAAGTTAACTCTAAGATTATTGTTGGATTACGTTCAATATTATAACTATAACAGAAAGGAACTCCAATTAAATTATAAAACACATACCCAAATTCATAAAATAAAGGTATTAGTAACAGAGTTAAAGCTAAATACTTGGAATATTTTTTCTTGAAATAAAATAAATTTTTATTAAAGAAAAAAAGAATCTGTAAAGAACATAATATAAATATAATAGACAATATAACTTGTGTACTATATTTATTTTCAAAAACATAATCAATACCTAATAAGTATCTAACAAATATAATTATTAAACCTTTTGAAATAAAAAATAAAATTCCAAAAAACAAAATAAATAATGAGTTTGCATATAATTTAATAAATCTCATTTAAAATTGTTGCTTTTGTTTTATTTGAAAAATAATTGATGTCATTTTTTAAATCATCAATTAATAAATGAAAATCATTATTAGTTGATTTTGATTTTAAAATATCTAATATTTCATCAATATCTGATTTAAATTGATTGTCAATAATAATTTCATTTTCGCTATTTGTAGATAAAAGTTTAGCAATAGCTAAGTCTACACTAGGCATTCCATCAATGATTTTAATAACCAAAGATAAATCTAAATCTTCTGTTAAAATAAAAT
>JGI24025J20009_10001080_pt1 | contig 20932 bp, 19 predicted proteins | sample Cruoilmetagenom3_FD_20009 | JGI IMG/M metagenome (IMG submission 20009) | reverse complement strand
CCAGTCCATGCAGTCGGCGTGGCTGGCCCGCGTCGCCGGGATGAGCGGGGCCGAACGTCAGGCCTATGCTGACCGGCTGGAGCCGCATTGAGATGGTCGGGCACCCGAAAATTGCGATATTCTGGGCAGTATTCTGGGCGGTATTCTGGACCGGGTTCTTGCAAGACACCGCTTCATTCAGGCGGCGGGGCGAATCATTGTGAACTGGTTGCGCCCGGCCCCCTTGGCCTCGTACAGGGCCTGATCCGCCTGTCTGATCAGCGTGGCGGTGATCGGATCGTCGCTCGCCCCGCTTTGACGGGCAGGCGGGCGCGCGACCACAACGCCGATACTGGTGGTGACCTGCACCCGATGGCCGGCACCGGGAATGATGAAGGGCGAGGCGTTGATCTCGCGGCACAACCGGCCGGCGGCGGTCATCGCCGCGTCCTGACCCGTGTCGGGCAGCACGATCATGAACTCTTCACCGCCGATCCTGGCGATCATGTCTTCGGGGCGCAATGCAGTGCGTAACCGACGCGCGGTTTCGACCAGAACCGCATCACCCGCCGGGTGGCCATACCGGTCGTTGATCTGTTTGAAATGGTCAAGATCCGCCAGCATCACCGCAAAGCTGCGCCCGGTCTGGGCCGCCTGATGGGCGACAAAGGCCAGCCTTGGCAGGGCATAGCGGCGATTGAACAGCCCGGTCATCGGATCGTGCAGCGCCGCGCGCAGCCCGTCGCGCACCGTGTCGCGCAACTGGTCCGACCGGGCCTTGCGGCGCAATTGCACCTCAAGGCGCAGGGCCAGTTCGTCGGCGCAGAATCCGCCCTGCAACACGTCATGCGCCCCCCGGTCCAGCGCATCGGCGGCCAGTGGCGAATTGCCGGGATTGGGGACGGCAATGATGGCGGCATGCCGGGTGGCGCTTCTGGCCCGCAAATCCGCCAGCAGGCGCAGGCCCGCGCCGTCGTTGGTACCGCACAGCTCGACCACAATCGCATCCGGTACCGAGCGTTTCATCAGCGCCTGTACATTGTCCATCTGGTAGCTGCTCAGCCGGTGCGGGACAGTCCGTTTCAGCCGCGCGCGCCATATGGTTCCGGTGGTGGCCCGTGCGGTCACCAAAGCAATCTCGCCGATTTTGGCCGGGGCAACCGGGCTTGCCAGTTCGCCAAATTCCACCCCCGGTTCGGCCATGCCGGCCAGCGGGCCGGGGCCGGATTGCTGGTGCAGGTCATCCGCCGCCGCGCGCGACCGGATCAGGCTGCGAATGCGGGCCTGCAACAGCATGTCGTCCAATGGCTGGGCCAGCACTTCGTCAATGCCGGCCGCCAGTGCCTCAAGCCGGGCCGCGCGGTCGTTTTGCGGCGTGATGACGATGATCGGCGTTGCCGACAGCAATTCCTCGCCCGCCAGCGCCGCCCGCAGACCGAGAGCCGACCCATCCGGCAGGTTCATCGCCGTAACGATCAGATCGGGCCGCGTGCGGCGTACGAGGGCCCCAAGCCCGGCCAGCCGGTCCGCCTGGACCACATGGTACCACGCGGACGACAACTGGACCTTCAACATGATCCGGTTGGTCGACACCCCGTCAAGAATCAGAATGGTACCCTGCAAGCCCCGGCCTTTCGTAAATCATCAATGTTCACCAACAGAGTCTTAAGGAATGTGGTTAACAAACCCTTAGTTTTATGAAGATTTTGGCGGACGTTAACCTTCACTAACAACGATTTAAGGTCACGCCGTAACCCATTGAAGCGAACGCGCTAAACACTGGAAACAGTTTGTTTCCACAGGCAGGTGCCCGTCACCAATGCGCGGAAAATCGCGCAGCGCGGTAAGATAATCAGGGTAAAAATTCGGGATCGGGCGCGTACCGGATTTGCGCGCCCCCAAAAAAGAAACGGCCCCGAAACGCGGATGCGCCGGGGCCGTTTGCCGAAGTTCAGTGTCGATCAGCCGGCTTTGGCCAGGTTGCGCAGCACATAATGCAGCACGCCGCCGTTTTCGATGTATTCAATTTCGACTGCGGTATCTATCCGGCATTTCAGGGTGATTTCCTTCACCGATCCGTCGCCCATGGTGATGGTGCAGGGGACTTCTTGCAGCGGCTTGATGGTTTCAAGCCCATGAATGGACACGGTTTCCTCGCCTGTCAGCCCCAGGGATTTGCGCCCGTCACCACCGGTGAATTCAAACGGGATAACCCCCATGCCCACCAGATTGCTGCGGTGAATACGCTCAAAACTTTCGGCGATCACTGCCTTGACCCCCAAAAGCGCCGTGCCCTTGGCGGCCCAGTCACGCGACGACCCGGCACCGTATTGCACGCCGCCAAACACCACCAGCGGCTGTCCGGCCTCCTTGTAGGCCATCGCCGCGTCAAATATCGAGGTCTGCGCGCCGTCCGGTCCTTTGGTATAGCCGCCCTCGACCCCGTCAAGCATCTCGTTCTTGATGCGGATGTTGGCAAATGTGCCGCGCATCATCACCTCGTGGTTGCCACGGCGCGACCCGTAAGAGTTGAATTCGCGCTGGGGCACCTGACGGTCGGTCAGATACTGGCCGGCGGGGCTTTCGGCGGTGAACGATCCGGCGGGCGAGATATGGTCGGTGGTGATCATGTCGCCCAGCACCGCCATGACGCGGGCGTTTTCGATATTGCTGATCGTGCCCGGCTCTTTCGACATGCCCTGGAAATAGGGCGGGTTCTGGATATAGGTCGATGCGGGCGGCCAGTCATAGGTCTGGGCATCGGTGGTTGCGACGCTCTGCCATTTCTCGTCGCCCTTGAACACATCGGCGTATTTCTCAAGAAACGCGGCGCGGGTGACGGTCTGATCGACCAGATCGGCCACCTCTTTTGCCGTGGGCCAGATGTCTTTCAGATAGACGTCCTTGCCGTTGGGGTCCTGACCGATGGGGGCGGTGGCAAGGTCAATATCCATGGTGCCGGCCAGCGCATAGGCCACCACCAGCGGCGGCGACGCCAGATAGTTGGCGCGCACATCCGGAGAAATCCGCCCTTCAAAGTTGCGGTTGCCCGACAGAACGCTGGTGGCCACCAGATCGCCCTCGGCAATTGCCGCGCTTAGTTCCGGCTGGATCGGGCCGGAATTGCCGATGCAGGTGGTGCAGCCATAGCCAACAAGGTTGAAACCCAGCGCATCAAGGTCTTTTTGCAGATCCGCGGCCTCAAGATAGGCGCTGACAACCTGAGATCCCGGTGCCAGCGAGGTCTTGACCCAGGGCTTGCGGTTCATCCCCAAAGCGGCCGCTTTGCGCGCCACAAGGCCGGCACCGATCATCACGTAGGGGTTGGAAGTGTTGGTGCAGGAGGTGATCGAGGCAATCACCACCTTGCCGCTTTCCATGGTGTAATCTTCGCCCTTGACCGGCACCTGTTTGCCCATGGGGCGCTTGAACGTCTCTTTCATTTCGTGGGCAAAGGCCGATTTGGCATCGGTCAGGGCAATATAGTCCTGCGGGCGTTTCGGGCCGGAAATGGCCGGCACGATGGTGCCCATGTCAAGGCTAAGGGTGTCGGTATAGACCGGCGCGTAATCCGCCCCGCGCCAGAAACCGTTTTCCTTGGCATAGGCCTCGACCAAGGCAATCCGGTCCTCGTCGCGGCCGGTTTTGCGCAGATAATTCAGGGTCTCGTCGTCGATCGGGAAAAAGCCGCAGGTGGCACCGTATTCGGGGGCCATGTTGGCGATGGTGGCACGATCGGCCAGCGGCAGATGGTCCAGACCGGCACCGTAGAATTCGACAAACTTGCCGACGACGCCTTGCGCGCGCAGCAGTTCCACAACCTTCAGCACCAGATCGGTGCCGGTAGTGCCGGATGTCATCTCGCCGGTCAGCTCAAAGCCCACGACCTCGGGGATCAGCATGGAAACCGGCTGACCCAGCATCGCCGCCTCGGCCTCAATGCCGCCAACGCCCCAGCCCAGAACGGCCATGCCGTTAACCATGGTGGTGTGGCTGTCGGTGCCCACCAGCGTGTCGGGATAAGCGACTTCGTCGCCGTTCTGGTCGGTATCGGTCCAGACGGTCTGGGCCAGGTATTCAAGGTTCACCTGATGGCAGATGCCGGTGCCGGGGGGTACGACGCGGAAGTTGTTGAACGCCTTTTGGCCCCATTTAAGGAAGGTATAGCGTTCCATATTGCGTTCATATTCGCGTTCAACGTTCAGGGCAAAGGCGCGCGGCGTGCCGAAATTGTCGATCATCACGCTGTGGTCGATCACCAGATCGACCGGGGACAGCGGGTTGATCTGTTCCGCCTTGCCACCCAGGGCGACAATGCCGTCGCGCATCGCGGCCAGATCGACCACGGCCGGAACACCGGTGAAATCCTGCATCAGCACGCGGGCCGGGCGATACGCAATCTCGCGCGGGTTCTTGCCGCCTTTGGCACCCCATTCGGCGAATGCCCTGATGTCGTCTACATGAACGGTCTTACCATCCTCATAACGCAGCATGTTTTCCAGAACTACCTTGAGAGCGGCAGGCAGGTTCGAAAAATCCCCCAGGCCGGCTTCGGTGGCGGCGGGGATTGAATAATAGGAAATGGTCTTGCCATTCACGCTTAGGGTTTTGCGTGTTTTGGCGGTATCGCGTCCAACGGTGATGGGCATATTGCTGGCCTCTCTAGCTAACGTGTTCGTGTAATCCGGGATATGGCTGGGCGTTGTTTGCCCCATGAACGCGCATCGTTCAATAGCGAATCCCATGGAGATGGGCGTTTTGTATACCATTGTACACAAAACGACAAGGCACTGGCCAGCGCACCACATCACCAGCTTTTTACGGCTTTTCAAGAAACCTTGATTGGCCATTTCACAGACCCGAGGATAGACCGATGGGGCAAAACACCGATGCCACAGGAAAGCCCGCGCCTTATGAAGCTGATGACTGCCACCCTTGCCCTGATATGCGCCCTGGCGACCCTACCTGTGCGCGCAGTAAGTGAGCCGCTTGTGGTGGTGGAACTGTTCACCTCGCAGGGGTGTTCGTCCTGCCCTCCGGCGGATGCGCTGATGATCGAGCTGGCCCGGCGTGACGATGTGATCGGGTTGGCGCTGCATGTGGATTACTGGGATTACATCGGCTGGAAAGACGAATATGCCAGCCCGGCCTATACGCAGCGCCAAAAAGCCTATGCCCGGGTGGCGGGGCGCAAGATGGTCTATACCCCGCAAATGATCGTTGACGGGCAGGATGATGTGGTTGGCGCGCGGGCGACGGAACTCGACGATCTGATCGGCAAGCACAAGAATACACCGCGCAATGTGACGGTAACGGCGTCTCGCGGCGACAAGGCCGTCGTGGTGCGGGTTCAGCCGCATAATACCTCCGGGGCGGGCGCGGAAACTGGCGGACGTTATGACGTGCATCTGGTGCGCTATACGCCGATGTTGCGCACCCACATCACGAGCGGAGAGCTGGCCGGGCGGGATCTGGACTATGCCAATACCGTTGATGGCTGGTCGCTTATTGGTCAATGGGACGGGCGTGGCGCGGTCGAAATGCGGGCCGAAATTGCCGGGGACCGCCCGGCTGTGGTGCTGGTTCAGCGGCACGGATACGGTGCCATTGTGGCGGCGGCGCGGGCTGAATAGGCGGTTTTGGGAACTGTCGGCCGGGATTGTTCCGGGGTTGTTATCGGCCTTGCGGTCGATTGGCCTGTTTGCCTAACGGCTTCCAGCGGCGATGAATCCAAAACCACTGATCCATGTGGTCACGCACCAGCGATTCCAGCCCGTCATTGATTTGCTGGGTCATGGTGAGCGGGTCGCTATGGGCGATCGGATCAAGCATCACAATCGTGAAATCCAGCCCGTTTGGCTGGCGAATGGCATAAACCGGAATCAGAGCCGCATCATATTTCAGCGCCAGTTCGGCCGGGACCGTGGCGGTGATGGCGGTCTGGCCAAAGAACTGCAATTCCTTACCGCCATGGGCGTGCAGATCGCCGACAATGGCGATGATGCCGCCTTGTTTCAGGTGGCGCACCATCTGGCCCATGCCCTTGCGGCCCTGTTCAAACATCGGCGTACCGCCGGCTTCCAACTGACGCACGTAATGGGCGTTGAAATAGGGGTTGGCCATGCGCCGGTACAACGCGCCCATTTCAAAGCCACGGGCAATCAGATTGGCGCGCGCCGCGTCATAATTGCCGAAATGACCGGTCATCAGGATCACTGGCCGGCCCTTGTCGCGCGCGTCTTCCAGGGCCTTCAGGCCCGGCCCGCTGACTGGCGCGGCTTGGGCGCGCTCAAGGAACGGCTGACCTGCATAAAGCTCGATCACCGTGCGCCCGGCGTTGTTTGGCACGGCCCGGCACAGGTGGCGCACCTGCGCCGGGGTCAAATCGGGCCGGGCCAGTTTCAGATTGTCGCGCACCCGTTTGTCATATCCGGCCAGCGGGGCCATCACCCTCGAGACCAGCCAGCCCATCGCCGGAACCCGCCAGCGATAGGGCACAAGACCGACCAGGCCGATCACACCACGCAGGAACAGATTGGCGACAAAATGCCCGACAAGCGCGGCACGTGACAATTCAGATGAGGCGACCGGCATGAAACGCGACCTATTTCTGCTGCCACATCCAGGCCGGCAACGCAGGGTCCGGATGTGAAGGAATGTTGGCCACATCGAGCGCATGCGGTAGAAATTCAACCGGGGTGAGTTCATCTTTGACCCGGTCGCGTCGCAAGTAGCTGATTTCAATCGTCCTTGGCACGGTGAATTCGCCATAGCGGACAGAGGGGCGGGCGTTGTTGGGGTGAATATGGACCGGCACATACCACTTGTGGAGTTTTTCAAGTGTGTTGAAGATTTTTTTGTACCCGCCGGCACGAAGGCAAAGATGGACCCGGTGAAACTCGACCAGGACAACCCGGAATCGGGACAGAACCTCATCAGAGGCGGCGGCAAATACGTCGTATTCGGCCCCTTCGATATCCATTTGCAAGATCAGATCCCCCTTGCTGGTGGCATGTCTGGCCACCCAATCATCCAGGGAAATGTAACGTCCGTTGGTTTCGGGGCCAAGAAACAAGGGGTCAAAGGTCAGGTTCGGATGCGAGATAGGTGGCCCCGAGACCGAGGCGTCAGCCAGAAAACAGGGAATATCGCGCGCCAGCATTTCTTCGTCAAATGTTGCGGTCTGCCCAATGCCGGGTGAAAAACTGCCACTCAGGCCTTCAAGGTCATCGGGCACCAGATAACCGCCGTTACCTGTGCCGCCCAAACGGATCAGGTCAATACCAGTCTGCTTCGGGGCGATCACCTCGGCCAGATGCCGCATTTGTTGGGTCGACATCGTATTTGCCAGGTGCCAGTCAAATCCATGGCCGATATTCTTAAGCCACGATTCTTCCACCCAATTCTTCTCAACTGACACTGTCCGACTCCTGGTAAAACGCTGCTAGATTGGGATTTCGCCAGCGTGCAGCTTATAGCTGAAGTTGTGTCATGACAACTGGCCGAAAGGGCCATCGGGTTGTCCCAAAGGTCCGGTTCCTCGATGCTCAGTCCGAACGGGCAGGGGGTGGGGGCTGGCCGCCAGTCGGGATCAACTTTCCGCCTCATCCTCTTCTTCGGGGATGATCAGTTCCAGTTCTCCTGTCTGTTCCATCTCGCGGATGGCCGCAACAATGGCGTTCATCGCCGCTTCGCCATCGGTGATCTTGACGGTCCCTTTTTCCTCGATTTCTTCGCGAAGGTTTTCGGCCATGCGTGTGGACATGTTGGACAGCAGGTGTTCTGCCGACGCTGCAAGCGCGCCTTCGGTGGCGGCGGCAAGGGCGGTGACAAGATCGCCGGGATCGGCGATCCTGATCACTTTGGGCACATCCCGCGCCGCCAGACGGGCAGGAATGTGGGCGAAGGTAAAGATCGTCTTGCGGACCGAATTGGCAAACCCCGCATCGGTTTCATCAAGCCCGGTCAGAACATCGTCACGGGTGACCGCCGCCGACTGATTCAGGATTGCGCCAACCCGCGCGTCCGGCCCGTCCTCGAACGCCAGTTCCGGGCGGTCGTCCAACTGGCTGGCCAGCGACAATCCGATCCGGTCAACCGCCTCGGGTGTAACATTGCCTGTCTGGCTTATTGCAAAGGTGATGCGCCGGGCCAGCGGGCCGGGTAAATGGCCCAACAGCTCAGCCGCCTTGGTAACGTTCAGTTTGGACAGCAGAATTGCCGCCACTTCCGTGCTTTCGGCCGAGATCATCGTGACAAGGTCTTCGGCAGACAGGGCGCGCAGCCGGACCCAGGGATCGCCGGCCTGACGCACCCCCGCTTCCTTGCGCAGGCGCGCGGCGGTTTGCGGACTGATCTTGCCATCCATCGCCGTCAGCGCCCCGGCCAGCCCGTTGGGAAAGGTCAGGCCAATCCCATCCAGCGCATCGGCAAATTCGTGCAGGACCGCAGACAATGTATCGCGGTCCACCAGCCCCATCCGGCCCATCCGTTCGGTCAGCCGGGCCTGCATATCCTCTGGCAATTCCTCGATCGGCAGGTCGGCCCCTTCGTTCAGCAGCATGCGCACGATGATGGCCGCCTTGGCGGTGGAATCAAGTTCCTTTGGCGCAGGGACCGCCTGTGGTGCCTGATCCCTGATGCCGCCGCCCATCGAAGGCAGCCGCGCAACAGCCGTGTTGTCCTGCATATGTCTGCCTTTGCCTGCACAAACCCCGCCAGAGAATACCCGGCAGGTGTCACCAACTTAGACCGGCAGGCGTAAACAAAGACTGAAACTCAGTAATTATATGTGATCCCGGTGCGGATTGCCGCGCGCAGCGATGCCTCGGCCCAGGTGCCGGCCCCTCCGCGGGCCTGAATTTCGCGCCATTGTTCAATGGCTTCGTCGATTCTACCATCTGTTACCAGACCCTGCCCCATATAGGACCGGGCCAGAATATTGTCGGGATTTCGGCTGATCGCTCTGGTATAATAGACCCGCGCCAGATCACCCTTGCCAAGTTTGCGACTGGTAAAGCCCCAATAGGTCAGCACCAGATCGTCGTTCTGATCCGACATCTGGCGCAGCACGCCCTGGGCATCCTCATTGCGCCCGGCATAGGCCAGTTCGCGAACCGCCCCCATCAGAATGTCCTGATCCAGCCGCGATTCCTTGGGGCTGACGCAGGTCTTGGTCTTGGTGTCCCAGACCTTCACACCCTTACAGTTCTTGGTGGTTTTTGTGGTGGCGGGCGGGTTGGTCCAGGTGGTTCCGCCGCCGTCACCGTCACCGTCACCACCACCGGCGGCAAGGGCATAACCTGGCAAGATCATCAGCAAGAGGTAAACGAAACGCATGGGTAAACTCCGCAAAACAAGGTCAATTTAAATATGGTGAGTGCAAACCCCAAAAGAGACAACCCGATGGCCGGGTCGCCGATGGCTTCCGGTCCTGCATCTGGCCCCGCAACAGGTCAGATCAGCTGCTTGCCTGTTCGACACAGGACTGCAGGGAATTGTCCCAGACGGTGCCCGACGCACAGGATTGCGCCTGATTGCCCCNGCCCGAACAGCTATATGCCAGGCTCATCACCGGAATGAGGGTCAGGGCCAGTGCGGCCAGGGTTGTCCTGATTATCATGAGTAACCTCCTGTCTGTTCGCATTTGACTAACAGGCCCCACAATACACGATTCTTGCCAAATCGGCAAAACGATTGACAACACTACCCTGTGAACAACATTTCCCTGCGAAGCGGTGTTCCGGCGTCAACCCGCGCCGAACACCCGCTCAAAGATGGTGTCAACGTGNTTGGTGTGATAGGCCAGATCGAATTTTTCCTCGATTTCGGCCGGGCTNAGCGCCGCCGTCACCTCTGTATCCCCCAGCAGTTCGGTCTTGAAATCGCAGCCCTGTTCCCAGACCTTCATGGCGTTGCGCTGGACCAGACGNTAGGCATCCTCGCGGCTGACACCGGCCTGCGTCAGCGCCAGCAATACCCGCTGGCTCATCACCAGCCCGCGGAATTTGTTCATGTTTGCCAGCATGTTGTCCGGATATATCACCAGCTTGTCAATCACGCCGGTCAACCGGGTCAATGCGAAATCAAGGGTGATGGTGGTGTCGGGACCGATNTTGCGCTCCACGGATGAATGCGAGATNTCGCGCTCGTGCCACAGGGCCACGTTTTCCATCGCCGGCACCACTGCCATGCGCACCAGACGGGCCAGACCGGTCAGGTTCTCGGTCAGCACCGGATTGCGCTTATGCGGCATCGCGGACGAGCCTTTCTGGCCCTTGGCAAAGAATTCCTCTGCCTCCAACACCTCGGTGCGCTGCATGTGGCGGATTTCCGTGGCGACGTTTTCGATCGAACTGCCAACCACCCCTAGTGCGGCAAAGAACGCCGCGTGGCGGTCGCGCGGAATGACCTGCGTGCTGATCGGTTCGGGAGAAAGGCCCAGCTTTTCGCAAACATAGTCCTCGACCGCAGGGTCGATGTTGGCGAAGGTGCCGACCGCGCCGGAAATGGCCCCGGTGGCGATTTCGGCCCGCGCGGTTTTCAGGCGGGCCAGGTTGCGGTCCATTTCGGCGTAGAACCGCGCAAACGTAAGCCCCATGGTGGTCGGTTCTGCGTGGATGCCGTGTGACCGGCCGATCCGCACGGTCATTTTATGTTCCAGCGCGCGGCGTTTCAGGGCGGCCAGCAGCCCCTGCATATCGGCAATCAGAATGTCGGCGGCGCGCACCAGCTGCACGTTGAACGTGGTGTCCAGAACGTCCGAGCTGGTCATGCCCTGATGCACGAACCGCGCCTCGTCATTGCCGATGATTTCCGCCAGATGGGTGAGAAAGGCGATCACGTCATGCTTGGTGACGGCCTCGATTTCGTCAATGCGGGCAACGTCAAACTCGACATCTTTGGCCTTCCACACGGCGGTGGCATTTTCACGCGGGATCACGCCAAGATCGGCCATGGCGTCACAGGCGTGGGCCTCGATTTCGTACCAGATGCGGAATTTGCTCTCGGGGGACCAGATGGCGACCATTTCGGGGCGGGAATAGCGGGGGATCATAAGCAGCAGCGCCTTGTTGTGAGTGGCAGGGACAGGTTGCGCGGGTCTTAAACCGGCGCGCGGTGCGCGGCAAGGCGCGAGCGGGCGAATGCCGAGGATTGCCCGTTTTTCAGGCAGAAACCGGGCCAGCCGGTCCTGTGCCGGGGCGTAATTTCTGCATCAGCACAATTTGCTTGTAGCGACGTGACCTTTTCGTCAACAAGCGGCTCCATGTAAAACAGATCAATAGGAAAAGACAAAATGATCCACGCTTCGACAACCGGCGTTCTGAGTGCCGCATTCGGGCCTCGCGAAGGGGCCGCGCTGGCGGTGAAACAGGGCGCATTGGTGCTGGCGGGTATCGCCGCGCTGGCGATTTCGGCCAAGATCAGCGTGCCCATGTGGCCGGTGCCGATCACCATGGGCACTTTCGCGGTTCTGACCATCGCCGCCGGCTATGGCGCGCGCCTGGGGCTGGTGACGATCCTGGGCTATCTTGCACTGGGGGCGGTCGGGTTTGACGTGTTCGCCGGCTCGTCAGCCGGGACAACGGGCCTGAGCTATATGCTGGGCGGCACGGGCGGCTATCTGGTTGGTTTCGTGCTGGCCACGGCACTGATGGGCGCTTTGGCGGCGCGCGGCTGGGACCGGTCGATGGGCAAGATGGCGCTGGCGATGCTGATCGGCAATGTGGCGATCTATGTGCCGGGCCTGATCTGGCTGGGCGTGCTGCATGGCTGGGACAAGCCGATCCTGGCCTGGGGGCTGACCCCGTTCCTGATTGGCGATGCGATCAAGCTGGCGCTGGCGGCCATGCTGCTGCCCGGCCTGTGGAAGGTTGCGGCGCGCATGCGCGGTTAAGGGGGGCGTCCGGCAAGGGTTTTGCTTTTGCTGGATATTCAGGGATACGGGGGGCAACCTGCGCTCCGTATCCCAACCTGAAAGCCGCCCCATGAAAAGCCAACCCATGACAAGTATCAGACGTTNCAAGTTTGGCCGGTTTTNCANATTGGCCCTGATGATTTCCATCCTGATGATCTCCACCGCGCCGGCCCATGCCGACATGCCCGTGACCTACCAGGACGAGGGACGGTCATTGTTCCGCGTCAGCGCGCCTGATTTCTGGACCGTCAGGGCCGGGGGCACGCGTGAACTGGCGGCCCCGGGCGATGCGGCGCAGGGCGTGGCCCGGGTGATCGGCATGCACCCGGTCAGCGAACCGCGCGTCTGGGTCGGCTTCGTTTCACCACAGGACGTGCGCAGTTTCGACGATGCCGCGGAATACCTGCGCGATATCGGCCCGTTTCTGGTCAAAAGCCCGCAGGTCGACAGCCGCAAGTCGCTGCGGATTGGCGGTCTGGCCGCCAAGAGCATCGCCGGCGCGGGCCGGCGCAAAGGCAAGGCGGTGAATTTCACCGCCCTGATGATCGCCCTGCCGAACGGGCGCATGGCCATTTCAGTGACGGTGATCGAGGCCGGGGCCGATCCGGCCATCACGGCGGATGTCAACGCCATCTACAATTCATTCCGGGCAATACAGTAAAGGGGGCTGAGATCATGGCAGTATTCAAGACACGCAAAATTATCCTGGCCCTTGCGCTGGCTGGTTCGGCCCTGGGCCTTGCCGCCTGTGATCCAAGCGCGGTCAGTACCGGCGGCTCAGTTTATTACGATTCGATGATGTGGAACGATTATTATTACGGCCACCCCGGATATCGCCCGCCGCACAACAAGCCCGAGCGACCACCCGGCACCCGCCCGCCGGGGCGCCGCCCTCCGGCGGCACGCCCGCTTCCGGCGCGCCCGCCGATCCACCGGCCATCGCCGCGGATGCGCTGAGCCTCAGGCAATCAGTTCGGTCGTCACCCGCGCGCCGTTTTCCAGCGTGCGGTGAACCGGGCATTTGTCGGCAATCTGCATCAGCCGGGCGCGCTGATCGGCGTCCAGATCGCCCTCGAGCCGGATCAGCCGGCTGAATTCGTCGATCCGGTTCTTGCTGCCGGTTGCCGCGTCTTGGGCATGCACCTTTGCGTGGCTGATATCGACACTTACATGGGTCAGCGGCCAGCCTTTGCGCCGGGCATACATGCGGATGGTCATCGCTGTACAGGCCCCCAGACCTGCACCAACAAAGCCATAGGGCGACATGCCCCGGTTGGTGCCGCCATAGGCCAGCGGCTCATCTGCCAGCGCGTGGTGATCCGGGCCAGACTGGATATCTTGCAGGAAGCCGTCGGCATCGGCCTCGGACACGCGCACGATGCCTTCGGGCGCGCCGGGCGGCGGGGCGGGCGGGGTCAGGTCGATGTAATGCCCGGCCCAGGCAGCAATCAGATCGGCGGCATATTCCGCATCCTGGGCGCGCGAGATCAGGTGATCGGCATTGTCCAGTGTGATGAAACTCTTGGGGTGTCTGGCGGCCAGAAAAATCTCGGAGGCGTTGTCGATCGCAACAATCTCGTCGCGTGGCGCGTGCAGGATCAGCAGCGCGGCATCAAGATTGTGGATTGCCGATTTCAGGTTCCCGGCGGATATATCGTCGATAAACGCGCGGGAAATGCCGAAAGGCCGCCCGCCCAGGGTAACCTCGGCCACGCCATCGCTGGTGATCCGGGGCAGGGCTTCGGCGAAATTATGCGCCACATGGGCCGGATCGGACGGTGCGCCCAATGTCACCACGGCACGCACCGATGCGATCTGCGCGCGCGCCTTCAGAACCGCCGCGCCGCCAAGGGAATGACCGATCAGCAGGGAAGGGGCCATGCCGCGCCCTTCAAGATATTGCGCGGCGGCAGCCAGATCACCGACGTTCGAGGTGAATGTGGTGTTGGCGAACTCTCCTTCCGAGTGGCCCAGCCCGGTGAAATCGAACCGCAGCACGGCGATGCCCATGCCGGCCAGCCTTGCGGCAATGCGGCGCGCGGCGGGGATGTCCTTTGAGCAGGTAAAGCAATGGGCAAACAGGGCGGTGGCCAGATGCGGCCCCTGCGGCATGTCCAGCCTTGCGGCCAGTTGGGTGCCGTCATGGCCGGGAAAGGTAATGCGTTCGGTCGGCATGGGCTGACCTCCATTTGCTGTGTGTCAGTGAAGGGTGGGGGCGCGGGTGCGATTTGCCAAGGGGGATGCCGGGCGGGTCACGGGATGGTGACGCGGGTGCGCCTGGGCTATCATCCCCATGGCAAGCTGACAGCACGAAAGACCAAGCTCATGATGCGCGACGAATTCAACTGCTTTTGCCAGGGCCTGAAGACCACGACCCATGTTGTGCAATGGGGCAATGCCGATGTCTGGAAGGTGGGCGGCAAGGTCTTTGCAATTTGTGGCTGGGCCGAGGATGCGGATGCGTTCACCTTCAAGGTGTCTGACATCGCCTTTGAAGTGCTGCGGGATCAGCCCGGCATTCGCCCCGCGCCCTATCTTGCCGCGCGCGGGTTCAAATGGTTGCAGCACTACGGTGAACCGGGGTTGTCGGACACAGAACTGCGCCACCACATCACCCTGTCCTACGATATGATCGTGGCCGGGCTGACCCGGAAGAAACGTGCGGAATTAGGGCTTTAATCCGCAAGCCTCGGGGCGAGCCACTGCCTGCGGCCAACCATGTGGTTGCACGCCGCCCATGCCACCGCTAGCGTGTGGTCAACCCATTTACCCGCCAGAGGTTTCATGACATTGCCCCCCCATCTTTTCCACCCGCTTACCCTGCGCGGCATCCGCACCCGCAACCGTGTGGTCATATCGCCCATGTGCCAGTATTGCGCCCATGATGGCCACCTTGAGGATTGGCATCTGGTCAACCTTGGCCGCTTTGCCACGGGTGGCGCGGGGATCATTTTCACCGAGGCCACGGCGGTGCAGAAATCCGGGCGCATCACCCATGGCTGCGCCGGTCTGTGGGCTGATAGCCAGATTCAGGGCCATGCCCGTGTCACCCAGTTCGCCTTGCAGAACGGGGCCATTCCGGGGGTCCAGCTGGGTCACGCCGGCGCGAAGGCGGGGATGCAGCGGCCATGGTTCGGCAACGGGCCGTTGGATGAGCGGGATTTCGCACGCGGCGACATGCCCTGGACGCCGGTTTCGCCCTCGGGGCTGCCGTCGGCGATGGCTGGCAGGTGCCGCATGCGCTGAGCGTCGACGACATTGGCGCATTGATCGAGGATTACGTCAGCGCCGCGCAGCGCGCGTTGGCGGCGGGCTACAAGATAGCCGAAATTCACGGCGCGCATGGCTATCTTGTGCATAGTTTCCTGTCGCCGCTGACCAACAAACGCAGCGATGGCTATGGCGGCAACCGGGCCGGGCGGATGCGCCTGGCGCTGGAGATCGCCGGGGCGGTGCGCGAGATCTGGCCCGACGATCTGCCGCTTTTCTTCCGCGTCTCGGCGGTGGACGGATCGCCGGACGGATGGTTGCTGGAGGACACGATCGCACTGGCGCGTGAACTCAAGGAGATCGGCATTGATGTGATGGATTGTTCGTCCAGCGGTATCGCCGGATCGGCAACTGCCAGCGCGCATGGCAAACGTCAGCCGGGGTTTCAGGTGCCTTACGCCGACGCGGTGCGCAACGAGACGGGAATGACAAGCATGGCGGTGGGGCTGATTACCCATCCGCAGCAGGCCGAGGCCATTCTGGCCGAAGGGCGCGCCGACCTGATCGCCATCGGCCGCGAGGCGCTGGCCAATCCGATGTGGGCCTTGCATGCCGCAGCGGCGCTTGGGTTCGATGCGGGCTTTGATTCCTGGCCCAAGCAGGCCGGATGGTGGCTGGCCGGGCGGCAGAGAACCTCAGAGTTTTATGACCCGGAAAACGGGTGAATTTGGGTGAAACCCACGCGTGTCCCCCCGCGTGCCCCCCCGGCCTGATTATTCCCCCATCAATGCCGCATCAAACGGATATCTGGTCAGGTTCTCATAGCCGCCTTCGGTGATCAGCACCTGATCCTCCAGCTTGATCGAGAACGTCCCGCCGACCTCGCCCACGCAGGCCTCGACGCACAGCACCATGCCCGGTTCAAGCGCATAGTCGAACGCCCCCGGCACCGCCTTGTCGGGAGGGCTGACCACAGGCCATTCATCGCATAATCCCACCCCGTGCATCAGACAGCCGTATTTTAACGCCTGAAACTTGTCGTCCAGCCTATGCGCATTGGCGGTTAGTTCGGGGATGGTGATGCCGGGGCGCAGCATGTCCATGTTGGTCATGATGTGTTCATGGGCGTGGCGCATGGCGTAGATCATCGAATTGGTCGGCTTGGCATCACCAATCCACCAGGTGCGGGAAATGTCGACGCAGATGCCGTATGTGCCGATCAGATCCGTATCAAACGCGACGATTTCGTTCTCGGACACGATGCGCGGTCCGCATTCCTGAAACCACGGATTGGTGCGCTGGCCTGACGCCAGCAGCCTTGTTTCGATCCATTCACCGCCCCGGCGGATGTTTTCCGCGTGCAGCACCGCCCAGATGTCATCCTCTGAGGTTGCGCCAAGGGGCACGTTCTCGCGGGCGAATGCCTCCATCTCGGCCACGGTGATCTCGCAGGCGTGGCAGGCGCACCGCATGGCCAGTATCTCGTCCTTGCCCTTGACGGACCGGGACTTTTCGGTGACCTCTTCGCCGTCCATGACCTCGAAGCCCTGTGCCTCAAGCGCGCGCAACCCGTGCAGCATGATCTTGTCCACCGCCAGCCGCCTGTTGCCGCCGCCATGCGCGCCGATCAGAACCCGAACCTCGTTCGAGAACACATCTGCCTGCGCCCCAATCCGGTCGCCCCGGCCGAAATAATACAGGTCGCCACCAGAACGTTGCTCGCGCACCAAGGGGTTGAAAACGCTTAAAAAAGGAGAGTTCTTGTAATCCCAGATCACCATGTGCCCATCGGCGCACAGCAACACGGCGCGAAACGGGTTATGGGTGTTCCACAACTGCATGTTGGTGCTGTCGGTGGCATAGCGAATATTCAGCGGATCAAACATCAGCAAGCCGCCATAACCCCGGTCGATGATATGTTGCGTCAGGCGTTTCCAGCGATGTTCGCGCATGGCGATCAGGTTCGGCAGTTCCAGCCCGGCGGCCGCCCATTCGCCAAACGCCAACTGCGTCGGCCCGATCTCGATCCGGTTGCTGTCGTTCGGGCTGCCGTCGCCCAGGGTTTCGCCCCGGTTCGGGTCGATCTTGCGGGTGTCGCGATAATGCTGGGGCATGGCAAGGCTCCTGTAGCGGACCGGGACATGGTGGCAGATGCTGCGTGCATTAACGGTCAGATTGCGACGGTTCGGTCGTTTTTGGCCGACAAGTGAAATTGGCGATGATATGGCAGGGTCATGGTCCATGTTTTGCAAAATTCGCTGCCTTACAACGTATCTGCCCCGCGTCCCTTGCCGGGCATTCAGCCGTTGCGGATGCAGGATTGGCTGATTTTCGACGAGGCGTTTGCCGGTCAGATGGCCGAGAGGGACCGCCTGTTGCGCGTGGCGCGCGATGATGTTCTGGCGATGGACAGCGGCGCGCGTGAAGCGGCCGGGGAATTGCTCGATCTGGTGCTGGAACTGAAATACCCCGGTGCCGGGGTTCAGGTGACGCGCGGTGACGGTATGTGCGTGGCGATTGACCGGAATGATCCGCTGGGCACGTTGGGGCGGTTGGTTCAGGAAGATCTTTGCATATTGCAAAAAGTGGGCGACCAGCATGTGCTGACCGGCGCGGTTTTGTGTTTTCCCGCCAGTTGGACATTGTCGCAAAAATTCATGGCCCCGCTGACAGGCATTCATGCACCGGTGGCGGACTATGATGCCGGGCTCGCCGCGCGGGTGCAGCGGATGTTCGACGGGGTCAAACCGGACAGGCCCTTGTGGCGGTTCAACGCGCTTTGGTACAGCGACCCAATGCTGTATCAGCCGCGCAAAGCCGATGATCCGCGCGACGAAATGGCCGCGCAGACCGCAGATTACCTGCGCAGCGAGCGTCAGTGCATTCTAAGACTTCCGCGAACAGGCGCGGTGGTGTTTTCGATCCATACCTACGTTGTGCCACGCACAGCGATGGCCCGGACATGACAGGCGCAATCGCGCCACAGCCGGTGTCTTATTGCGGCAGGTAGGAAACCACGCTGGCCAGGGCACCCGAACTTTGCAGCATGACCAGCAGGCCGGTCAGCGACAGAACATTGGTGTTCAGGCGAAAATCCTCGCCTTTTACCAGATTGACGGCGGCCATCGACACGGCCACCGGCGCGGACAGGTAAGCGACCATGCCGGTCATGCCCCAGGTGGCCAACCGACGAATGTCGCTCTGGGCGTCTTCCTCGGCGGGCGTAATATCTATGACCTCCGGACCGGCGGTAAAGCGATAGGCCAGGGCCAGCGTTTCCTCGTCAGTCAGGTCAATCAGGCCAAACGCGTCGTCGTGTTCTGACTGGCGGGCAAGCCTATCATAGCGATCCGCCAGATTCTGTTCGGTTTCATCCACCGGATTGAACGGCGCATCATCGGCTTCAAGGGTTTCGGGAATCCCGCGCACCCGCCGCGGCGAGATATTGGTGAAGGCATCAAGAAACTGCTCGACCGTCAGTTTGGTTTCCGGAGCAAGCCATTCGATGGACCTGGTGGCGAACAAATCGACCATCCGGTACAGCATGACCACCAGCATCAGTTCGGAAATATCCTTGTCGTCCTGATCGTCCGAGACCGGGCAAAGGGAAATTTCCAGCCGTTGCAAGGATTTGCCGTTCATCTTCAGCTCAAAAATCGCATCGGGCGCGTCCGCCAGGTTCAGCTTGACCATATAGTGGCTGGCGACGATGCGGGACTGGTATGANTCAAGAATGCTCTGGCGTTCGACCGGGTGGCCGTAATCCTCGAGTGTTGCGGTCACGATCCGGGTAAACCGGTCCAGTGCGTGGTCCGGGTTGCCAAAGAAAACCAAACCGCCGTGATACCTGCCTGACTGTGTCACGATAGACGCCCTCCGTTTGAATGCTTCCAAATGCTTCGTTCTCTCTCAGGCTAGGCCGCGATGTGGGTGAAACTGTGACGCACGCAATCGTAATCCGGGGCCGAAAGGGTCGGTCGGCGGGAATTCGCGCATTGAAAACAAAGGGTTTTCCGGCGTGTGCGTCAGATTGCGCCAAAATCCGGGCGGCGGGATGAAAAGCCTATGGCACCGGCGGTTGTCAGCCGTCGATTTGGGCGGCCATGATGGCGATGGCCTGTTGGTAAACAGACGCGGAATTCCACTGTTTGATCACCGTGAAATTCGGCTCGCCCGGCTGATAGCCCTTGCCCTTTTTCCAGCCCTTCTTGCGCAGGAAATTGGCGGTCGAGGCCAGCGCGTCGGTGACATTGTAGAAATCGACCTGCCCGTCGCCGGTGGCATCGACACCGTAGTTCAGCGCATTGCCGGGCAGGAACTGGGTATGGCCCAACTCGCCGTGTTTCGCGCCCAGGGTGGCGCTGGTCAGGGTGCCCTGATCGACCAGTTTCAGCGCACCGATGGCATGGGGCACAAAAAAGTCCGAGCGGCGGCAATCATAGGCCAGCGTGGTGATGGCGGATACGATCTGGCTGTCGCCCATGAAGTGACCAAAGGCGGTTTCCATACCATGCAGGGCGATCAGGATACCGGCAGGCACGCCATATTGCTTTTCCAGCGCCGCATAAAAGGCGGGGTTGCGGGCCTTGCGCTTGCGCCCCTGTGCGATGATCGTATTGGCCCCGCGCACCTGCATGAACTTGTCCAGCGAGTACTTAAAGCTTTTCTGGTTGCGGTCCGCAGCGATGGTTCGGTTGGCATATTGCGCCTGCGCCAGCGCCTGAAGTCCACGCTTCCTGACCCCGGCCTTCTTGGCCTCGCGGGCAAATTCGCCTTTCCAGGTCTCGAACCCGGCGGATGTGTTGCCGCAGGTCGCGGCCTGCGCGGGTTGGACGCCCAGGAATGCACCCAGAAACGCGCTCAAAACAAAAAACTTACGCAACTGACGACCCATAATACCCTCTTAGGTGAAAAACCTGATTCAATGACGCGACGCTACAATGTTGCGCCGGGAAACCAAAGCCTAAAGGGCCTGTGCAAGGGCCGCCCGGTAGGTCGCCGGGGGCACGCCGGCCATCCGCTTGAACGCCCGCGAGAAATTGGCATGATCTCCGTAGCCAAGCGCAAAGGCGATATCGACCACCGGCAACGAAGTGTCCGACAGCAATGCCCTGGCTCTTTGGCATTTGGCCCGGTTCAGAAGGTCACGGTAGTCCACGCCTTCCCGGCGCAGCTTGCGTTGCAGGGTCTGAACCCCAACGCCCAGGTCACAGGCCACCCCCTGAATATCGGTCCGCCCGTCCAGCAGCCGCAGGGTGATGGCCGAGTACACGGATTTCAAAGGTTCCTTTGACGGGCCGGTGGCTTCGGCGGCCTGAACATCGGCAAACGTGATGGCCTGACGGGCACTGACCCGGGTGGCATTGCGGCAGGTCAGGTCGCTGGCCTTGATGGCTATCGCCATATGCGGCGCGCCGAAACGAACCGGAAACGGTAATTGCGCCTCAAGCTGGTGCGCGTGGTCATCGCGGGGATAGTTCATATCTACCCATTCCGGTTGCCAGCCGGGGCCGAGAAAGGACTGAACGAACCGTATCATCGGCCCGATCAGGTGGTCGCAATGCTGGACCGACCTGGCCATTCCATAGGGCGCGATATAGCGCCAGAAGGATACCGGCGCGCTTGGCTCAAATACCATGCCGGTGCCCGATTGCTGGAATTGCACGCAACGAACCGCCCGGTTCAACCCGTCCGCCAGGGTCTCTGCCTGAGCGCAGTATTTCATCCAGAGCCCGTAAGTGACATGGGTCATGTCCTGGCCGACGCCCAGCCCGAAACACCGGTCGCCAGCCGCGCGGGCGGCAATTTCGAACAGCCTGTGCATTG
>JGI24025J20009_10001078_pt1 | contig 20940 bp, 22 predicted proteins | sample Cruoilmetagenom3_FD_20009 | JGI IMG/M metagenome (IMG submission 20009) | reverse complement strand
CGAACAGCTCGCTCCCGGACTTCTGGGGAATATCGTTTTGGTGAGTTCATAACTCCATCCTCTCAAGATATGGAGTCTCCGGTAAAGCCGGGGCGGTTCACGCCGTGCTGGGCCAACTAAGGAGGGCTGACTTGTGTCACCTGCCGCACCTCGCCAACCAGCACGGTCAAGTGCTGACAAACTCAGGTACGTGGCCGATACACCCCGACACATCAATGCCTTCCTCTTGCAGGTTAGCAGATTCGGTGGGCATCTCGTGGAAATGGAGCCGGGACCGTGGGATATAATCCTTGCTGAACCTACACTCCAAGCAATGCTACCGCTGCCCTTCTCGATGATTTACGTGGCACTGCAATGGTTGCTAGGCTTTATCTTCCTTCGCTAAAAGCCTCCGCCCAATGCAACGCCGGAACATTAGTCAGAATCTATCCGTGCCGCCTGGTAGGTAAAACGTTACATATCAAATTGTCAGTCATTGGCATACTTCCTTCCGGTAGGAATCGCTATATCTACACTTGCTATAGTGCGTTTCTTTCAGCAGGCAAAATTGTCAAGTATCAACTCCCCACGCGAAGCTGGTTGGCCTGTGCAGTACGATCGGCGGCATGATGCGATCATGTTTTTCTGGCCACCGCCGCCATAACGATACAAGCCATTACCAGCACATAGCGCACGGGGTAGCCACTTCGAGAGCGCTTATTCTCATTGACTACATAGAAAGTAACGTTGCCCGTGCCCAGCGGTTTTGAAAAACGGTTGCCTGGACGCTTAGCTTGCCATTCCACCTTATGTTGATGTGAGGGAAGCCGCTTCTTCCATTCACTCAGCTGCTGCTTCTCAGACAGGGACGATCGCGCACTGGGTGTCAGCTCAACGACTGCTCTGATGCGAGCATCCAGACCCAGCACCCAACTCACAAAGGCCAAGCCATCATCGGCATCGCGAATCCATACATGACCGTCGGTGGCACGGTGGTAGCGGTAGAAAAAACGAAGATGCCTACGCAATTCATCCGGATGATGGCTAAACCACCACGACCAGATGGCTTGGTACATCGCATTCGCCACTGGGCGTTCCGCCAGCGAGCGCGGCATTGCCAGGCGTGGGTGGGCAAAATCATTCGGTGCTGACTGCTTACCTTTCGTCATCCGGTAGTGACGAAACGCGCTCATCCCCTGCCGCGTGCGCGCTGTTAGAACCCGCCGCGCGCAAGACGTTAGCCGCTCTGCCTCGCCTTTACACAAATTAAAGATATGCTCAACGTCGTCAAAATCGCGTTGATACAAAGCATCCAGCGCAGCGGCGACCTGCTCCAGCGATAGCTGGCTCAGACCTTGGCGCTCAAGCAGTATCTTGGCTGGCAATTCAGGATAGGGGGCTAGCGCCTGCTGAGCTACGTCTATCACAGAACATTTGGGAAAGGCCTTTTTAAGCCAACGTGGCGGTTTTCCCCCGAAACGCTCTTTCCATTTACGCAGGGTCGCCGGCTTGATTTGGAGCACGTTGGCCAAGGGTTCCAACTGAGCAATTGCGTGGCTCGGAATACAGCTCTCCATCGAGGAGGACTGCTTGTGGCAATAATGGTCAAGGAGCAGGCAGGTAAAGTGTAAGTAGCTTCGTAATGTCACATCGGGGGACGCATGCCCCATCAGCTGCGCGATAAAGTACAGCCCTGATCGCGTGGGACCCTCAGCGACCTTGTCCCAAAGAAAAGCATGATGGGAAGGCGCTGTCCAGGGTATCTCCACCCCATGAAAAGAGAGCAACAGATAATTAGCCAGTGAATGACGCAGGTGATGAAAGCGCAGACTGTAATCCCCGGTGATACGTCGCATGGCTTCGTGGATCTCTGCCTGCACCTCATCATCGTGTAGCGGTGCCACCGAACCACTCCCCTCACCGAACAGCATGACACGACCGTGAAGGGTCACCTCTTGTCGATTGGCGATGAAGGCCTTGAATGCTTCCAGCTCGCTGTCTGTCAGCAGATAATGAAGCGGAAGCTGCCGCCGTGAATCATGGCTCTTAACCCCCACATACTCGTTGTTACGAACCAGAAGAGTAACGTCAGTATCCTGCACCTCTTGATGGAGCAAGACATCATCTAGCTGAATGGAAAGTGCTTCTCCTATCCTGAGACCAGCGCGAAATCCAAGCACAAATATCCAATAGCGAATTTGCCCCATGATGTTTGCCGAGTGGGATGCCAGAAAGCTAGCTATCAGACGATATTCATCCTCTGACAGACAATTGGCATCGGCGTGATGCGCGACAGTTATCCCACCGTCAACAAGCACCATAGAGATATTGGCCAGTCCTTGATCAATCACGAGAAAAGAATGGAATGAGCGCAACACCGCCCAACGGTAGTGGCGGTTTTTCTCGGTCTTGGCCTGTTCGACCACGAACTGATAGGCCTCAATGAGCGCATCCATCCGGTCCTGATCAACCGGCGTCTCCCCCAAAGCCTGCAGAAGCGGCATGCTTACACCGAGATACTTGTACAGCGTCGACTGCTTTCGCTTCTGCTTCTGATGCAAGAACAGCAGCCAGCGACACAGGCATTCAACGGTGGGAGCCATACGCTGAGAAGCAACAATGGCACTTTCCAGCTCGCGAGAAAGGTCTCGAAACCTGAGGCGTTTCTGGTTACGACGCTTATAGAGCGTATCGTGTAACGATTTCAGCAGCGCACGCCCTTCATATAACGGTTGGTCCCGCTCACAACGCTCGGTCACCATTGGCGTTAGCCCGGATCCTTCTCCTGGAAGCACATCCTCCTGCTCGGCTTTTGGCTTGGCATGCTTTACGTACCCACCGGTGAGCAGCTGATGCCAACGCTCTTCAGCAATTGACGTGCTTGGGTGTTTGCCGTGTGCGCTGTTCACGATATAAGCCGGTACATGTAAGCGAAAGGCGGTCGAGGCATGCTCGCTAAACGTCGGAAGTGACACCGGCTCAGTCTTTAAAGCGCCACAGAAATGCAGCCAAGCCGTCTGGGTATAAGTCCTCGCCTGCTGATAACCGCCACACTTCTCGCCAGGGTGGCCAAAATGCTGAATGTGGCGCATCAACACCGCTAAGGCCGACACTCCCAACAGCCAACGGCTACGTGGCAACACCCGTTTCGATTTTGGCATGCCTTCCGGTACTGTCTCATGCAGCACCAACCAGGCAGAAGCCCCGTGCACTGCCAATGTAGTGGTGGCCAATGGTAGTGAGTTCAGGTGCTTGCTGCCCAGCAGGCCGTCATTGGCAATCACACAATAAAGAAACAGCCCCCAACTGATCATTTCAGGCTCAAGCCGACGGTGTCCCTTTTTTCCATTGCCGTGCCAAAGAAGCGCCTGAAAGTCTGGCTGCTGAATCTCATGATCGGCATCCTGGCACCAGTCACGGTAATCGCTTAAATTTTTGAAGGATAAGGGCGTAAAAGGACTCGCCGCTGGCCTGACCAGGTGCAGCGGCGCTGGAACGCGCACGTCCCACCCCAACTCACGCTGCCCACGCGACAACCCCAGTGATAAGAAGTTAACCTTGTTGCGAATTTCGACGACTGAACGGTTGTCACCGGTTTGTAGGGCTTCTTCCCACTGCTGGGCGATATCCGTCGGCACGCTGACATCCGATTCACCGCGGACAAGGCCAGGGTGCGTTTCCTGTAGCAGTTCCAGTACTGCTATTTGGTGACGGCGCCTATTTAGCAGATGCTGCCGATGGCGTGCCTCGGCACCACCTGCCCCTTCCGGAACTTGTATTAGCTTCCAGCCGCTCCAAACTTCCTCGACATAGTCAGTCATCCGCTAGCCCCTGCTGCACTGTCCATCCCGCTTCCCGGCGCATTTTACTGAGGACAGGCGCTAGCTCCCGAAACATTTCCACGGGGGTCAAGGTAGAGAAAGCGCCAAACGGCTCCTGCCCTTGTTGAGCGTGTCCCATAAAGGCATTAACCAGTTCGCCACGAACCCCTTCAGCACGCAAAGCACTGCGAAGATAGTGCCGACTTGCGTTGACTGGCAGCGTAAAGAGCGGTACGTGGCGCCGCAGATTCTCTGGAGAAAGCTGAACCATCTGCCAGCTGTCACTGATAAAAAACATCAGCGGCACGTCTGGCTGAGGCTCACTCAACACTGCTTCGAGGTGCTCGTAAAGAGACGCACGTTGATAAAACCGGGCCTGTAGCACTTCCAAGTGGCTCGCATACTGGCGTATTTGATCACGCAACTCCGGCAACAGCCAAACCACCCGTGCCTGACTCATCGCTTCGTCGTCCTTGTCGGAAATGGCCAGAAAACCGGACGCAAAGTCGATTTCCCGCCAGCGAAAAACCAAGTCATTGACAGCACGGTAGCCCGTCGCGAACAGTATCCAGAAAGCGATATAAGCCACGTAGTGATTATGCGTTTGTCGCCAACTCTCCTCCCCAGGCTGAAGACGCCTAGCTGCCCGCAGTTCGCCTTTCAAGTGTTTGACCAGGCGTGTCAGCAATATCGGTTTGAGGTTCAGCTTACTGCCATGGTCACCCTTGTTTTGAACGACTTGTTTGAAGGCGTAGTAATGCTTCTCTTCCACGCTAAGGTACTGATAGATGCTGTTACGCAGCGAAACAGCAGCAGCATGATAGAGTGTCTCAAGATAGCCAGCCGGCACGCTGTAATAATGTGCGGCCACATCAGCGACGGTGAAACGGTGCCCGGTCAACAGGTAAGCATCAACCCAATCGCTGGAGTGGCCGACGATCTCATCGAATAGCGCTTGACTGATCCGACGGGGTGTCAGCCGCATACGGTGGGTGCGGTTGATCTTTGAAACCGCCACCCGCATTGCCTCCTCAATGCCGCCATGACGCCATTCGGGAAACAATTCGCGATATTTTGTCCGACTTTTCCGCACCAAGCTGAGACGCGAGATAAACTTCCCCATCCGCACGGGACTGGCGACCACTACCACCTCATCCACCAATGCAGGCGTGCTCCCACCGGCTGTAAAGAGCAGTTTCTTTGCGTCGTCCTGGAGACTGTTACGCCACTCCGGCGACGGAATGGGGAGCACAAAGGCGTGCTCTTCAATCAAAAAAGCGAGTACGTCCTTGCGGTGTTTCGGTAGCTCATGTCGATGGTTATAGACCCGCATCCCCAGAATCTGCTCGACGGGACGTCCAAGCCAGATCATCAACAGCAGCAGTAAACCGGCATAGACATCTTCGTCATCACGCTTTTCAAAGCGGCCTCGGCCCGTAAATAGCTCGAAAGCTGCTTTCGCTGCCAGCGATAGCTCGACCCGACTTAAGCTGGCGTAGCGAAAAGGAAGCCTCTGGTTGGACTGGCTGATATGTTGGATACGGCTGCTCTGGCGCCGGATCAAGTCCCTTAGATCAAACCCTAATGTCGGTGATGCTTTACTTTCCGTGAAGGAAACAGCACGCAGTGTCTGGGATTCTTTGGGGTGCAAACCGGCGGCACGCTGACGGCCCTGCGCCTGCTCGTCACCGGCCGATTCCAACAGTTGCATCGACTTTTCTGGCCCCTCATTTTCCTCGTCATCCGAATCCGACACATCAACGCGCCGCTCGATCGTTCGGGCCGGGTGGCCACCCCCACCTCCACCGTCTCTCGTCTTTCCCTTATGGTCGAGTACTTTTCGAACGAGCAGCTCGATACCCGACAGCGGCTCGAGGATCTCGTCGCTCTTTAGCAAATATTGTTGACGGTAGCTTTTGAGCGTGGCGTCCATCTCAATCTCTACCAACAGCCCGAGAGACTTCTTGCCATTGCCAATCGTCCGGATATCACGACAAGCAGCGGTGATTTCGGAACCAATATGCGCTTGGTGCCGCTTTCGCTGAACGGCTGAGCACGCCATAACTACACCGGTATGCTGCCAATACGCATCATTGCCATAGCACTCAGCATCGGGGGTAAGAATCAGCATCGCCCATTCAGGGTGGTCATTGATAATGCCGCGCTGCTTCCCCGACTGATCTAACCACGTCTCTGGGCAGCTTTCGCGATCAAATCCCTTCAGCACGGCGATAATCTGGGTAATGACAGGAAGGTAATGAAAGAGGCCTTTCTCCTCCTTTTTCTCGGTCGCATCATCAAGATCCTCCCGAATTTTTTGGCTTCTTTGAACTGCTTGTAAAGCACGGTTCAAGTTTTCCATAACTAGGAGAAGGTGGGTTAGATCATCCGGCGCTTTCAGCAGCGCAAGCAGCTTTTCTATTCTGGAAAGCTCCACGCTACTCAAAGTTGCCAATTTCTCCAAATCTGCTTGCATCACCATGTCACTGGGACTCCATGATCCGCTGGAGTTCTGATTTTCGCTTCCTTGAATGCGTGATGCGGCGCTCTTCTAGTCCCATTAATGCCTTTAGATTGCGTGTGGACAGACTCTTAGGCACCTTGATGCCGTGCGTCTTACGCAGCGTAATGGAGAGCTCTTTTAACTGTCGATAGACGCGCTCTTTCGCATCCACAGCCTCAGGACAGTGCATCAGGCTATGGCTAATAAGCTCAAACAACGCTCCTCTGACCAGATCAGATTCGTGAGCATCTGTGATGCCTACCGAGATGGAAGCCTCTGGATCCAGCAAGGCACTAACGGCATGAAACGCGCGAAATCCACTGACCACTTCGTAATGCCTCGATACCTTTTGCACAGAAACGGGATGGTAGGCAAGTAAGGTATCGGCTAATTCAGCATCCAGCCATGACGACACGGGCAATTGATTGGCAATGTTAATGTTGACTCGCTCGATCTCAGCGAGCGCTCCGGAAGGGGGTTTGATCTTCGATATTACCAACTTTGTCACACCATGCCTCAGTGTTGTCAGTCCAATGCATTACTATTATATCAAAATAGATCGCCGTAAATTTTTATGGTGACGAGTGTGGTCAGCCGAGTGCTGACGATAAGCTAGACTACAAATAAGCGTCTCTAACCTGTTAAACCGTAGACCCCTATAGCTTTACTGGGCACGAGGTAGGTATCCGCACAGATCAAGAACTCGTCACTATTGAGCTGAGACTATCAGAGCTTGAACAAGAAAAGGCTGCTCTCCTTTCTCGAAAGCAAGAGCTGTATCGCTCTGCAAACCGACATGATTTACCGCTACTCACCCCTGGCCAGAAAGTTGAAGTATACCGAAAACTCTTTCGAGGCAGGCAGGATGTTTATGCGGTTCGCTGGCAGAGTTCCGGCGGTCGTTCCGGCTATGCTGTCGCTTGTGCGAACGAGTGGATGCCGGTCATCTGTCAGAAACCAAGGATCAAGTGCGGAGAATGTCGACACAAAAATTTCAAGCCCCTCAATTTTGATGCAGTTTATGACCACCTGTCTGGCAAACATGTGACCGGCCTTTACCCTTTACTGCCGGATAGCTCTTGTTACTTGCTGGCGGCGGATTTTGATAAGGGGGACTGGAAAGCGAATGTTCGTGCACTAGCCCAGGCCTGTCGTGGTGAAGGCGTACCCTATCTTATGGAGGTTTCTCGGTCCGGTGCGGGTGCCCATCTATGGGTTTTCTTTTCAGAAGCTGTTCAAGCTTCGTCAGCGAGGAGGTTGGGATTCAAATTGTTGGATAAGGCCATGGAGCTTCATCCAGGCTTATCCTTCGACTCCTATGACCGGCTATTTCCCAACCAAGACACCATGCCTGATGGTGGGTTTGGCAATCTGATTGCCCTGCCGCTTCAACACGAGGCGCGAAGTCGCGGATGCACCGTCTTCGTCGACGACAACTTTGCGCCATACCCGGATCAATGGGCACTGCTCAGTCAGCAACAGACACTTGCATCAGCTCAACTTGAAGAGCTGATCGGCAATGAGGCTAATTCCGGTGTGACTGTAGATACTGTGTTGCCGTGGGAGTCAACGTTACCGGTTGATACAGGGAAGCTTTCTGGATGTCCTGAAAGCATCACGCTCATCCTGACCAGTCACATTTATATAAAGTTATCAGGCATTCCAGGAACATTGGCGACACGAATAAAGCGAATGGCCAGCTTTGCTAATCCTGTATTTTTCAAAACACAGTCGCTTCGTTTCTCGACGCATGGCATCCCTCGCTACATATCATGCGCCCATATTGAGCAAGGTTATCTTTCTATTCCCAGAGGCTGCTTGGATGAGCTTCAAGATCTGCTGCTGAAACAGGGAATCACGGTGGACATTGATGACCGTAGAATATCAGGCCAGTTTTTACCTGGAGTCAGCCTAAAAGCAACGCTGCGTAGCGACCAGGACAAGGCGGTGCAGGCACTTATCCAACACGATACCGGAATACTTCATGCACCGACCGCTTTCGGTAAAACCGTAACGGCTATTGGCGTGATAACCAGGCGGCAAGTCAACACACTGATCCTCACGCACAGTCGTCAGCTACTTGATCAATGGAAGGAGCGACTCGACACCTTCCTTGAGGGTGCGCTCATCGGTGTAATTGGCGGCGGTAAAAAGAAACCTACTGGGCAGGTCGACGTTGCCACTTACCAAAGCTTGATCAATAAGAAAGACAATACAGTCTCGAAGCAGGTCAAGGAGTACGGGCAAGTCATCATCGATGAATGCCATCATATCTCAGCGCCACGTTACGAGATGTTGCTTAATGAGGTCAGCGCTCGATACGTCATTGGTTTGACAGCAACGCCTGATCGTCAGGATGGCCACCAAAAAATCATGTTGATGGTTGCAGGGCCCATTCGTCACAAAGCCCAGGCGCACCACAGTAACCGATTTATCCAACACGTCATTGTTCGAGAGCATCACGAAACGCCACCCACCCACATCTGCCAGCCTAGTGTGCGGCCCCATATCGCATCGGTTTACCATTGGCTTGCCCAGAGCAGCGCCCGAAATGAGGCCATTGTTCAGGATGTTGCAAGCTGTGCGCACAACCAAGCAAATTGCCTTGTGCTGACGGAACGACGAGAACATGCCGAGACCTTGGCGACACTGCTGGATGCTGAATCCATATCGTCAGTTATCTTACGTGGTGGGATGCGCGTCAAAGAGCGCCAGTTGGCAGAAAAAGAGTTGCATAGGGTTCAAGTCATCGTTGCAACTGGGAAATACATTGGAGAAGGCTTTGACTTGCCTCGACTGGACACCCTGTTTTTAGCTCTGCCCATCGCATGGAAAGGAACGCTGTCACAGTATGCAGGCAGACTCCATCGAGACACCGAAGGCAAACTAGAAGTCACTGTCTATGATTACTTGGATACTGGCCTGCCTATGCTTGAGCGAATGTTCCGAAAGCGTGAGAAAGGCTATAAGGCTATGGGGTATAAGTTTATGGCTTCCGGGCAAACCAGATTGCTTTAGCCTTTGAGAGGCAGTCAGTCGTTAAAAGCTCATCAAGTGAACTGAGGCCAAGAATTTCTTCACTTGTCTAGCTGAACCCAGTTTATCTGGTCACTCTCAGGCGGCTACTTCCTTCTCGTCTTCAATCTCCAGTTCGAGATGGAAGTTAGCTGGCCCCGTCAGGTTGACCAAAGCATCGAGACTGAACTTATTAATCTGGCCGTTCAGCAAGTCGTTGAGGCGGGGTTGGGTGATTCCCAGACGATGTGCAGCCTCTTTCTGAGTAATATCCCACTCCCTTACACGGCCAGCAATCCTCGCCATGAGCTCGGAGCGCAGCCGCATGTTCAGCGCCTCTTCAGGAGTGTCCTCGATGGCGTCCCACACACTGTCGTAATACTCGATGGCCATTTTCTAACCTCGCTTGGTGGTTGGGCTCAGGGCAGCTCCTTGTATCGCTGCTTGCCCAAGTCGATGTCTTTTTTGGCGGTCTGCTGGGTTTTCTTCTGGAAGCAGTGGAGCACAAATACCGCGTCGCCCCGGTTGGCCACGTAGAAGACCCGAAAGGCGCCGTTGTGTTCCCGAATGCGGATTTCCATGACACCAGGGCCAACGCTTGGCATTGGGCGGAAATCGTCCGGCTGGCCTCCAGCCTGAATCTTGTCTATCTGAAACCCCGCTTCTCGCTTGGCGTCCAGAGAGAAGTCGCGCAGCCGATCCTTCGAGTCTCCAACGAATGCAACAGGTTTCTTGCGCGCCACGCTGGCTCCTTAACTGCCATAAATTTATATCAGTTTAGATATAATAAACTCATCAATCGAATGCTTCAAGCTGCTTCCACTGTAGCCGTATCACCAATAAGATGCCGTTGACTATTCGCACTTGGGTTGGCGGTCTCAATGACCAAATGCAATATCTGACCCTCCGGTATGGTTTTGCCACGACTCATTGCTATTGCGACCTCTCTACTGAAGACCGAGCCGCCATCATGCAGATGCGGGTTCACTACTAAATCCGAACCATCGCCCGACAATTGGAACATCCGCCCAGCGCCATCTCACGGGAACTGGCATACCAAACAATCCGTTCTGACAAAACCTATGATGCCAGTCTCGCCGGTTTCAGAGTCCGGCTAACCCGCTGCCGACCTCAGCAGCAGCCTAACGGTCATTTATGCTGTAAATTTTACATTTTATTTTGTGACACTCTTTAGCGTGTTAGATTGACCTTAAATTACCTAGACAGCATTTCAAAAACCGACGAAAACCCTTATATAGCAGGCTATTTAGACAAATAACAACAAATAAAGCAGCACTAAGAAAATCAAATCAATCCGGCTCATAACCCGAAGGTCATCGGTTCAAATCCGGTCCCCGCTACCAAATATAGAAAAAGCCAATACCCTATGGGTGTTGGCTTTTTTGTGTCCGCACGTTATATAAAGAGCACCCTGAAAAACCGTTATCGATAACTTACGGTTTTTTTCGCCTAGGGCGCTTTATTTCCCTCCTTTTCCTTGAATCTGTCGGCTCATGCCTGCATATCATGGGGAACTATTGTTCATTTTCTGATGCAGAGTCTCCCATGTCGATTATTGATCCACGCTCAGGTAAGCCGCTTACGACGGATACCGGAAATGCCGACGCTCCTGCGCCTAACGGTGAGCAGGCGGCGGTACGCCCTGAAGATGTCATTATCGAGCTGAACGCAGGCAATATTCAGCAAGTGCTGGAAGCCTCCATGCAGGTGCCGGTACTGATGGGCTGCTATTCGCCTTCCACCGATAGCAGCCGCACCCTGCTCTCCTTACTCGAAAAATTAGTGGTGGAGTACGCAGGCGCCTTCTTGCTCGGCAAGCTCGATATAGAAGCAAATGCGGAAATTGGCGGCCAGCTCGGCGTACGTTCCGTGCCCGATGTGAAGCTGATTAGCCAAGGCGGTTTGGTCGATGGTTTCCAGGGGGCACTGCCGGAGAAGGAAGTGCGTGAGTGGCTGAATCGCTACTTCCCCGCCCCCGGTGAAGCACCTCCCACCCCGGAAGAGCAGGCAGAAGAAGCATTGCAAGCAGGCGATATCGCAGGCGCGCGAGACATTTATCAAACCCTGATGACCCAATACCCGGAACACTACGCTTATCAAGTCGCGTTCGCCCGGGTGCTGGTGGCGGAAGGGCGCGGTAGCGAGGCCCGTGAAGTGCTCGATAACCTGCCGCCAGAAGAGCGGGATGCAGCGCCAGCGCGGGGCGTTCGGGCCAGCATTGAGTTTGGCGAACAGGCGCTCTCGGTTGATGAGATCGCGGCCCTCGGTGAGCGTACCGATAGCGAAGCACAGTACCAGCGCGCCCTGCGACAAGTGGCCGACGGCCAGTACGATGCAGGCCTGGAAGCACTGCTGGCGCTAATGAAACAGGACCGCGCCTATAACGATGACGCGGCGCGTAAAACGTTGCTGCAGGTGTTCGACGCACTCGGCGCCGATCACCCGCTCACCGTTACCTACCGCCGTAAACTGTTTGCCATGCTTTACTAAGCAGGCTTACTGCCTTTTTAGCACTGTATCCATGCGTGACAACGCCGCTTCCAATTGCGAAGCGGTAGTGCCAAAGTTAAGCCGTACATAGCCGGGGCAGCCGAAGGCAGCCCCGTCAGACAGCGCGACCCCCGCTTCTTTTAACAGCGTCTTATACGGCGCCGCCCCCAATCCGGCTTCACGCATATCCAGCCACGCTAGGTACGTCGATTCCGGAGTACTCCAATGAACCCCTGGCCAATGGGCGATGCGTGCCGCTAACGTGTCGCGGTGCTCGCGGAGTACGTTTAATAATGCCTGTCGCCAGGGCTCCCCGTCACGATAAGCCGCTTCCGCCGCAACTAAGCCAAGCACGTTGCCATCGGGCAGCAACCCTTTCGACGCGGTCGCAAAACGGTGGCGCAATTCAGGGTCGGGAATAACGGCACAGGCGCTGGTTAAACCCGCTAGATTAAACGTTTTAGACGGCGCCCATAGCGTGATCGTGCGCTTGGCAAGGGTAGGAAATGCAGCTGCCAAAGGCCGGTGGCGCGCATCTTCATCCAATAAAAGGTCGCAGTGAAGCTCATCGGACACCACCCAAAGATAATGGCGCTCGACTAACTCTGCCATTGCCGCCAGTTCCTCATGCCGCCATACACGGCCTGTTGGGTTGTGGGGCTGGCACCACAGTAGCAAGCGAGTACGCGGCGTAATCGCTGCCTCCAAGGCGGCAATATCCAACTGCCAATCCTCATTGGGCGATGAGGGCGCCTTCAGCATTGCTTGCTGGGGCAGCCGTCCTGTGCGCTCTGCCACGGCCAGAAATGGCGGATAGATGGGGGCAACGGTTAACACACCATCGCCAGGCGCGGTCAGCGCGAGCGCCGCCAAATGTAGAGCCGGCACCACCCCCGGCAGCCACTGTTGCCACTCGGGCTGAATGCGCCAGTCATAATGCTCAGCGCTCCACTGACATAGGGTTTCTGTTAACGTAGCAGGCACTTCGCCATAGCCATAGACACCATGCGCTACCCTTGCCTGCAGCGCTTCTACCACCGCTGGCGGAGAGCGAAAATCCATATCGGCAACCCAGAGCGGCAGCACATCGCTAGCGTAGCGGTGCCATTTTTGCGATGCCCAGCCACCTTCTGGGTGGCGTCGCTCCACAGGCGTGGCAAAATCATAGGCCATGAAAATCTCACTTATTGAACAGAGGTAATGCCAAGCATGCCGCAAGATGACTTTTATACCAAGATGCGGGCGGGACTGCCGGCGCTGCTGCGGCAGTGGCGTGCACTTGGTCAGGCCGATGCTGATCGCCTGGCGTTGATTCTCGCGGAGACGGCCCGGGTGGCAAAGCTAGGCGAGCCCGAGGCAACGCCCAGCGGCGCAACACTGGATAAGTGGAGTACGGCTAACGCCGATGAAATCCCCCTATGGGCGCCCAAAACCGCGGTATTTTTACTGAATCAGATGCCTGCCCGCCCAACGCCGGATAGCGACGCTGAAGCCTGCGCATGGGCCTACTGCTGGTTGCGTAACCGTACCTTTGATTCCCTTCAAGCCGCTAAAGAGGCGCTTCCTGCACACTTAAAAATGCCCCTGCAAGAGGCGCTCGAAGCCGCTTGGCGCGACCAGCAAGGGCTGCGTTTAGTCTAAACCCCACTACACGCGCTATTCAAAAGCCAACGCGCTCGAGACCGCCCAATAGCTTTATAAAACAGCGATGTACCAACAGCATCAAAACAATAACATTAAGGAACACGCCGCATGATAGAAATTCCGCTCACCTGGCAGCTAGCAAAGCTCGGCCTCTCCATCAGCATGGTGCTGGGCCTAGGGGCCATTGCCGTGCGTGCCAGCCCGCGCATGGCCGGGCTGCTGGCAGGCTACCCACTGGGCACGGCACTGGCGCTGTTTTTTATCGGCTTAGAAATTTCGCCCGCCTTTGCGACTCAAAGCGCAGTCCATACACTGGCTGGGTTTACCGCAACAATGGCGTTAGGCGCGGGCTATTGGTTAGCAGGACGCCAACCCGGTGTTAAAGGCATGATCAGCGGCTTATTAGGTGGTTTCATTGCGTGGCTGGCCGCCAGCACGTTACTCGCTCAGTTTGATTTCACTCGTCTCAGCGGCACGCTGGTCACCCTAGGAGCGATTGCCGCATTTAGTGGTCTGTTCCGTACAATTCCCGATGTCAAAAGCCCACCGAGTCGCTCGTTTTCGCTTTCTGCTCTTGCTGCCCGGGCCTGCCTTGCCGCCGCGATCATCTTTGCCATCACGAGCTTAGCGCATTGGCTGCCGCCCGCTTGGGCGGGAACACTGGCCGCCTTCCCAGTCACCATGCTGCCCTTTTTACTGATCCTGCATCTCAATCACGGCCCGGCTCCTGTGGCTACGGTTATCAAACACTACCCAATGGGGCTTGGCTCATTGCTGAGTTATACGCTTTGTGTTTCCTTCACTTACCCAACGCTAGGCCTGTTATGGGGCAGCTTGGCAGGGTTTGCGGCGGCAACGCTGTGGCTACTGGGCTGGATGCAACTGATCGCCTGGTATCGACGCCGTATTACTTGACCAAGCACTTGCTTGGGTTAATCCTGAATGCGGCTGCTAACCCCGTTCATTAACGAGCCGTTATGACTCACCTTTCGTCAAAAACAAGGACACGCCATGTTTACGCGCACCATTGAGCCTGCGTTTTACGACACCGACGCCCTCGGCCATATCAACAATACGCGCCTACCGGCCTGGTTCGAGCTCGCCCGCAACGACTTATTCAAACTGTTTACGCCTGATTTAAACCCCAAGCAGTGGCGCTTGATCATGGCGCGCATGGAAGTCGATTATCGCGCTGAACTGTTTTATGGTCACGACATCGAAATACGTACGTATTTAACGCGCTTGGGCAATAGTTCGTTTACGGTGACCCAAGAAGCCCGTCAGCACGGCAAGCTCACTAACCTGGGTCACACTGTCATGGTGCAGTACGACCACCAAGCCAAGTGCGCCATGCCTATCGAGGGCGACCTACGCGAGGCGCTAACGTCGCATCTGCAAGATGCGCCCGAGTCCGCCTGATTGACGCTGACCCACGCTACCGGGGCAATAGGAGCCACGCTTATGGCCATCCGCTACAACCTTTGGATAGACCCGGACAACGTTGCCCAACACCGTGCCGTTGAGGCGGATCTTGAGCACTACTTTATTGAGCGCTTCGCCGACTATCCGCATATCCGCTTGTTTGGTGCAGACCCCTACGATTATGATGCCCCCTTCAACCGCCTTTATGATGTGCTAATGGCACGAGCCGCTGAATACTGTGAGCGGACGTGGTGCTATGTCGCGTCGCCCGAACAGCTCAACCGCTGCTTTTTCCGTGCCGTTGGCCGCTCTAACAAATTTGTGAGAGACCAACCCGATGGTGATACGCACCAATCAGGCGCCTGACGAACGTCAGCTCGCTATTATTGCCCAACAGCTTGGCCGCGCACCACGCGGGATCGAAGCCGTGGCTGCCACCGATGGTGAAGGCACCCCGTTAGTGCTGCGCATGGCTCCCATCGTCGATGGCAAACCTTTCCCTACGCTGTATTGGCTCTGCTCCGATGTGCTCAAGGTAGAGATTTCCCGCATTGAAGCCGTCGGCGTTATCAAAGCGCTTGAACAGCAGCTTCAGGAAGAGCCAGACTTCCTTGCGGCTTATTTGCAAAGCCACCGCGATTATGTGGCCGCTCGCTGGGACTATATGAGCGATGCACAGCGGCACGACGTTACGCAATTGGGCTACACCGATGTGATGACCGAACGCGGCATTGGCGGTATTAGTAACTGGCACCAAGTGCGCTGCCTACACACCCAGTACGCTCACCATTTATGCGGTAACAACGTGATAGGGCAGTGGATGGATCAACATCATCATGTCGATCGCTGCCTGCCCTAAGAGCGGCGTAAGCATGTTTCATCTTAAATCACTAGGGGGTAAAACGAATGGCTCGAATTTGTGTCTATCTCGGCTCTCGAGAAGGCAATAGCCCAGCCTTTCGTCAAGCAACGACGACGTTGGGGCGCGCGCTCGCCGAACGTGGCCATACATTGATTTATGGCGGTGCCCGTATCGGCTTGATGGGCGCGCTGGCTAACGCCGCACTCGATGCGGGCGGTGAGGCGATTGGTGTAATGCCTGATCACCTGGTCGAGCGAGAGCAGGCACATTTTGGCTTAAGCGAGCTGATTCGGGTGCGTAACATGCACGAACGAAAAGCCACCATGGCAGCTAACGCCGACGCTTTTATTGCTTTACCTGGCGGGATTGGCACCTTTGAGGAGCTCTTTGAAATTTGGACGTGGGGTTACCTGGGCTTGCATGAAAAACCCATGGGTCTACTCAATATCGATGAGTTTTACACGCCGCTTCTCACCTTTTTAGACAATACCGTTAGCCACGGCTTTTTAGCCACTGCGACACGCGAAATGTTGCTCGACGCCTCGACACCCAATGAACTGCTGGATGCCCTAGAAGCCGAGTTATAACGTTCACCAGGACAGCCGCTTAAGAGTGTGCTTGACCGGTCAGCCGGAGGGTATGTTGATAGGTCAATTGCAACAAGCGGGCATCTTCGCCTGCTCGGTGGCGGTGAATACCACGTTCAGCGATCATCGCTTCTTTGGTGTCGCTCCATAACGCCTGCTGCTTTTCACTGAGCAGGATCCTGAGCGCTTCAAGACGAAAACGGGGCAGCATACCCGCATGATGGAACAGCAGTGAAAGCCAGGTATTGTCGTAACCCCAGCTATCGCTGTAGGCCTTGCCTAACTCACGCAACTCGTCGTTCAGCCAGTGGGCGACTTGGCGAACCGGGTAACCTTCCTGAATAAGGCGGTCTCGGGAAATACCGTGCAACAACTCTGCCTTGGGGTCCCAGTGCGTCCACTCGTCTAGCGGTTGAATGAGAAAGGCGCAACAGCTCCCATCGGCACGTGCAATGCCTACTTCAATAGGATAGCTGCCACGCCCAAACCCGGACGCTTCAATATCTAGTACTGTGGGTAGCGTCTCGGACACAACCTTCCTCACTCAATCAGAACGTGGGTCGCGCTTTATGCGACGGCCACGTCATCTAGCGTCTGCTGATCGGCCTGTCGCTGCCAGTAAGCGGCTCGCTCATCGTCCACCGTTAAGCCTAGCTCGCCCAGGCGATAGGCGCGGGCAAGACGCTCGGCGGCTAAAAAATGCCCTGCCTGAGCAGCACGTGCGTACCACGTCACCGCGTAATCTTCACGACGCGGGTATTGCACGCAGCCATGCTCATGGATTTGCGCTACTTGGTACTGAGACTTTACGTCTCCAGCATGCGCGGCTTCCAGCACATAACGCGCACCGCGCGCCTTATCTTGCGGCGTCTGACTGCGATGAAAGAGCATATGGCCGTAAACGGAGAGCGCGTCAGGGTGACCCGCCTCCGCACAACGCTTAAACAAGCGCATCGTTAAGCGCTGGGTACGCGGAGAACGCGGTAACAACCAGCGATTATGAAACAGCCGTTCAGCTAGGCGAAACTCTAGCCGAGTAAACAACGTTGATGCCTGCAGCATGGCAAACCACCCTGCCTATCTGTTGGAACCTTGGGCCAGTAGCTACTTCTATTATTGCTACCGACCACACGAGAAACCGGCCTTTAGCCGGTCGATGGGCTGGCAAGCATACGCCTGCCTTCGCGACGACTCAACCCCATTAATTTGCTGCTTTCCAAGCGCCTCGTTAACATGCGCTACATACGCCCTAAACCACTCTGGTAATAGCAGTTTATCTTGTGGCAATTTCGCCTTAAACAAGGAGATGAAAATGCAAACGCGCCCACTTGGCAGAACCGGCATGGAAGTCAGCCGACTCTGCTTAGGCACGATGACGTTCGGCGAGCAAAATAGCGAAGCCGAAGCCCACGAGCAACTTGACCGTGCCGTGGCTTTTGGGATCAATTTTATTGATACCGCTGAAATGTACCCAGTGCCCCCCATGGCCAAGACCCAGGGCCTTACTGAGCGCTATATTGGCAGTTGGCTAAAACAGCGTGGCGCCAGGGATGATCTCATCATCGCGACCAAGGCGGCAGGTCCAGGACTTGACCATATTCGGGGCGGCCCACGCCTAACGCGCGCGCATATCCATCAGGCAATTGACACTAGCCTGGAGCGGTTAAATACCGACTATATTGACCTCTACCAGCTACACTGGCCTGACCGCCAAACGAATTTCTTCGGCAAATTAGGCTATGTGCATAGCGAAGACGAAGAGGCGACTCCCTTAGAAGAAACGCTTTCAGCCCTAAAAGAGCTGGTGGATGCGGGCAAGATAAGGGCCATTGGGCTCTCTAACGATACCCCCTGGGGGGTGATGCGCTCGCTGCAGCTTGCTGACAAGCTGGGCCTACCGCGGGTCGCCTCGGTGCAAAATCCCTACAACCTTCTCAACCGCTCTTTTGAAGTGGGTTTGGCTGAAATTGCGCACCGTGAAGACGTAGGGCTACTTGCCTACTCGCCGCTAGGGTTTGGTGTACTCTCTGGCAAGTACCTTAACGGCGCCCAGCCACCGAAAGGCCGCCTGACGCTCTATGAGCGCTTCAAGCGCTATACCTCACCCGAAGCAGAAAGCGCTACGCAAGCCTATGTGTCGCTGGCCCAGCAGCATGATCTAGATCCTGCCCAGATGGCGCTGGCATTTGTTAATTCGCGCAGCTTCCTGACCAGCAACATTATTGGCGCGACCACGATGGAACAATTGGAAAGCAACCTAGCCAGCGAAAGCCTCAAGCTAGATGACGAAGTACTAGAGGCCATCGACGATATTCATCGCCGCATGCCCAACCCCTGCCCTTAAAATCGCTGCTCAACTAGCCTGCCAGTGGGGTTATTGGCAGGCTATCGCCATTATAGCCTCGGCCTTCGCCGAGGCTTGGTATACTAAGGCCACTTATAAGCGGCTTTTACTTACCAGGGCACGACCAGGAGCATGCAATGCTGAGCGTTATATCTCCCGCCAAAACGCTGGATTTTGAAACCCCATCCACCACCCAGCAGGTTACCCAACCCGCCTTTCTAGAGCAAAGCCAAGCGCTGATCGACATTTTACGCGACTATTCGCCGCAGCAGATCAGTGAGCTTATGGGCATCAGCGATAAATTAGCGGGCCTGAATGCCGCTCGTTTTGAAGAGTGGCAGCCTCCTTTCACTCTGAGCAATGCCAAACCCGCAGCACAGGCGTTCCAAGGCGACGTCTACACCGGCCTACAGGCGGAACGTTTTAGTGCGGCTGAGAACCGCTATGCGCAATCGCATCTGCGTATTCTTTCTGGCTTATATGGCCTGCTAAGGCCCCTCGACTTGATTCAAGCCTACCGGCTGGAGATGGGCACTAAGCTGGCTAACCAAGCTGGCAAGGATCTTTACGCCTATTGGAAGCCCGTTTTAACGCCCGCCCTCAATGAAGCTATCGCTGACAGTGGCTCCAAGGTGCTGGTTAACCTCGCCTCAAATGAATACTTTAAAGCCGTTGATGTTAAGCAACTCGATGCACGAGTAATTACGCCGGTATTCAAAGACGAGAAGAACGGGACGTTCAAGATCATCAGCTTTTATGCCAAAAAAGCACGGGGATTGATGAGCGCATGGCTCATTCAGCACCAGATCAGTAAGCCTGAGCAACTCAAAAATTTCGATGTGGCAGGCTATCGTTTTGATGCTTCATCTTCCCAGGGCGATACCTTCATGTTTACGCGCAAAGAAGCCGACCGTTAACTTGATCGGCGGCCTAGAAAAAAAGTACGGGGCGTGAAGAGCGCGGCTTCAAGAGTCGCTGGTGCGCCTCTTTAAACAGTGGCGTGTCGCAGCGATGCAGCCACTCATAAGCCACCATATCCGCCGTTACAGCCACCGCCCCACTGGCGCTGGCCCGCTCTCGGGCAAGTATTGCTTCTTGTGGTCGTCGGCTGGCTGATGCGTCGCTGAGCCAATAGAGCTCATAGCCTGCTGCCAACAACCCTAAGCCCGTTTGCAGTACACAAATATGCGCTTCTGTACCGCATAGTATGATCTGTGTTTTTGCAGTGGCCTTTAAAGCGGTGACGAAATCAGTTTCTGCCATGATGCCAAAATGCTGTTTTTGCCAACGTTGATAGTTGCTTAGTGCGGCTAAGAGAGAAGGAACAATCCCCCCTAGCTTGTCTGGATTTTGCTCTGTTAACCACACCGGCACTTCAAGTAAGCAAGCCAGCTCACCTAGCCACGCCGCCTCGCCGACGGCTTCATGCCCTCCCTCAATGACAGGCAGTAAGCCCGCTTGAAAATCGACCATTAACAGCAAGCTTTTATCCCGTTGTAGCTGCATGCTCTTACCTCGTTTTTATCGTTATTAGCATCATAATAGTCACGCTACAAAAACAAAGCAGCCGCTTTTCAGCGGCTGCTTTGCTAATTTCAAAATGCAGAGGGTGCTCACTTAATCTTCGGCAGCTTCTTCCATATCTTCGCCGAGCTCTTCCATGCTCTCACCGGCTTCTTCTGCACTTTCATCAATATTTTCACCCGCTTCTTCGGCAGGGCCCTGGTCATCACAAGCGACCAACCCGCCTGCCATTAAAGCCATGAATAGAGCAATTGCTAACTTTTTGGCTATTTCCGTCGTCATATCGTTTCTCCTCCTGAGATTTTTACATAGGGTACTTGCAACATCATACTAGATGTTGCCTAGCAACAATACCACCGTAAATACACAAGCTATTGTTATCGATATATTTAAAACAACTGCTTTAATATTGCCAATGAGCTTTTTTAATTGCGAACGCAGTCACGCAGACTCAGGGCGATGTGGCCGCGGGCTTGAGATGGCCGCGTCGCTGCACTCCTCGCCATGACAGCAACCGCACTACCGCTAGCGCTGTCATGGCGAGCGCAGCGCGTCCATCTTGAACGGTCACTTTTCTACCGCCCAGCAAAAAGCCCCGAACATAGGGTGCTCGGGGCTTTTTACGGTATAAGTGCCTGACGATGACCTACTCTCGCATGGGGAGACCCCACACTACCATCGGCGCTAAGCGGTTTCACTTCTGAGTTCGGCAAGGGATCAGGTGGTTC
>JGI24025J20009_10001075_pt1 | contig 20974 bp, 17 predicted proteins | sample Cruoilmetagenom3_FD_20009 | JGI IMG/M metagenome (IMG submission 20009) | reverse complement strand
GATCCAGCCCCGCCAATGTTTCTGCGTCTGTACCGAGCAGGACCGGATCAAGTTCAAACCAGTTATCCAACTCAGACGTTACAGACTGGACGGCTTTAAGCGATTCAACGGAAAAAACATCACCGTCTTTGGTGCGGTAAACGAGAAATAGCCCGTCGTCGCTACCAAACTGTCGGCGGAAGTCATCGAGAGCCTGAACTGCGGGATCGGCTTCGGACAGCCACGAATCAAAACTTGTGTCTAGTTCGAATTTTGAAGCCCCGAACCCCATAAAAGCGGTTCCGAGTAGGGCAATTCCAGCAATCAGAAACCTGAAAGGACGGAGTTTTCCCGGGATGCCCGCGAAAAATGCCGATAGCAAGCTGAAGAATGCATTCATTCCACCCCCCCTCTTGTCAGATTGCAACAAGCTAAACATGACCAGAATTCAATCGCAAGTAAGGTTTGCTTCTTGCCGAGTGGAACCATTGTTCCTATTTACATTTACAGTGACTTTTACGCCCATACGCCTTGCAAACCTATCTGTGGCGTTTTAGGGTCCGCGCAGATTTTTCAAGGCGAAATTCGCCGATTTTCGAGGGGATACCAGATGTTCGCATCACCAGCCAACGCCCAAGCCATCGGGGGCGATCTTGCTTCCAGCCTTGGTGGATTCGTTCCAATCATTCTAATTTTCGCGATCATGTATTTCCTCATGATCCGCCCGCAGCAGAAAAAGATGAAAGACCATCGCTCGATGGTCGAAGCTTTGCGTAAAGGCGATCAGATCGTAACCCAAGGCGGGGTTATCGGCAAAGTCGTCAAAGTAAAAGAAGACGGCGAAGTTGAAGTCGAAATCGCGACAGACGTTAAAGTTCGTGTACTAAAACACACCATCGCACAGGTTCTTAACAAAACCGAACCTTCCTAAAATCAATTCAAGGGCCACTCTTCGGGTGGCCTTTTTTTCAGGATTTCATAGACATGTTGCAATTTTCGCTTTGGAAAAAGGGATTGATNTGGGCGCTGTGCCTTNTGGGCATAGTGTTCACAACTCCTAACATCTTTTATTCGAAGGTCGAGAAGGCCAACGATGCGCGCGCTTTGGTCGAAAGCGGCGTNGTCGCTACGCCCGAGATGGAAGCAGATCTAGCTGCTTGGCCGGAGTTCATGCCTGCGTCTCTGGTTAACCTTGGTCTCGATCTACGCGGTGGTGCACACCTATTGGTCGAGGTTGCGGTTGAAGACGTTTACGCAGACCGGCTCGACGGGATGTGGCCCGAAGTCAGGGATGCCCTGCGTGAAGTGAAAGACGATGTAGGTTCGGTTCGACGCATCGATAGCGATCCAAGCGAGCTTCGCATCCGGATCGGAACACCCGAGGGCATGCCGAAGGCATTGCAAGTCGTTGGCGATCTGACTCGACCGGTGGTTACACTAACCGGTGCGGGATCACGTGACTTTGAGGTTTCCAACGAGGGTGACGTTATCGTATTTACCTTGTCAGAAGCGGAGAAGGTCGCGATGGACGATCGCACTATGCAACAGTCTCTAGAAATCATCCGCCGCCGTGTCGACGAAGCGGGCACCCGTGAACCAACGATCCAACGCCAAGGCGCTGATCGTATTTTGGTTCAGGTACCGGGCATCGGCTCGGCTGAAGAATTGTTGGAGCTGATTGGTCGAACAGCCAAGTTATCATTCCTGTCTGTAATCCAGCGCACAACTAATCCCGACGTTCGGGCCGGTACAGGCAACGTTGTCTATCCCGACGCGAGCGAAGAGGGCGTCTACTACGTTCTAGATCGCGTGGCCGTTGTAACTGGCGACCAGCTCGTCGATGCGCAGCCTACCTTTGATCAGAACGGCCGGCCTGCGGTTAACTTCCGCTTCAATCCGGCCGGCGGACGTAAGTTCGGAGTCTATACCGCGGAGAATATCGGCAATCCGTTTGCCATCGCTCTCGACGGCGAGGTTATCTCCGCGCCGACCATCCAAAGTCATATTCCCGGAGGCTCCGGTATTATTACCGGCAATTTCACGGTTGAAGAAAGCACGCGTTTGGCCATTTTGTTGCGGGCAGGTGCGCTTCCGGCAGAAATAACGGTTCTTGAACAACGCACAGTTGGTCCCGAGCTGGGTCAGGATTCGATTGACGCGGGTAAGACAGCAACAGTTGTCGCCTTCGTACTGGTTTTGATATTTATGGGGATTTCTTACGGAACATTCGGTATTTTCGCCAATATCGCGCTGATCCTGAACGTTACGATGATATTTGCGTTGCTTTCGACAATTGGCGCGACGCTTACGTTACCTGGTGTCGCAGGCATTGTCTTAACTATCGGTATGGCAGTTGATGCCAATGTGTTGGTTTTCGAACGCATTCGCGAAGAATTGAAATCGGGCAAAGGGCCGGCGCGAGCCATCGAACTCGGCTATCAAAAAGCTTTGTCGGCAATTATCGACGCCAATGTTACCACTCTGATCGCAGCAGCCATTCTGTTTGCGATTGGATCGGGACCGGTGCGTGGTTTCGCGGTGACTCTCGGTCTGGGGATTGTGACCTCGGTCTTTACAGCAATATGGGTGACGCGCCTGATGGTGGCCACTTGGCTGTCCGTGCGTAAACCCAAAAAAATCGAAGTGTGAGGACCGGAACATGCGTTTGAAAATGGTTCCAAGTGAAACAAAAATAAACTTCTTTGGTGCAACGAAACTTACCATTGGCTTGTCCACAGCGTTGATACTCGCAACGGTTATTGCGTTTTTCTCGATGGGTTTGAACTTCGGGATTGATTTCCGTGGTGGCACAATGCTGATGGTAGAAACAGCGGAATCAGTCGAAGTCGCAGAATATCGCGCGTTATTGGATGATTTGATCGACGGGGACGTAACCGTCACCGAAATTTCCGATCCTGCCGCCGTAATTACGGGCGAGGCAAGCCACATCGCAATGATCCGTATTGAACAAATAGGCGATGATCCTGCCGTTCAGAATGATCTGATTGTATTAGCTAAAGACACCCTGAGCGATGCGTTCGAAGGGATCGTATTCCTGCAGACAGATTCTGTTGGCGCGAAAGTTTCAGGGGAGCTGGTACAGGCAGGCGTGCTCGCCATCGTTCTGGCTGTCGGGGCGGTCTTGTTTTACATCTGGCTGCGGTTTGAATGGCAGTTTTCGGTCGGAGCAGTTGTCGCGTTGGTGCATGATGTCGTCATTACCATCGGTGTATTCTGTGTAACACAGATCGAATTCAATCTGACTATTATCGCTGCGATCCTGACGATTGTGGGCTACTCGTTAAACGACACAGTTGTCGTCTTCGACCGCGTTCGCGAGAATCTTCGGCGTTATAAAGCGATGGAATTGAAAGACGTTCTTAACCTTTCAATCAACGAAACACTGTCACGTACGATCATGACTTCGGTTACCACGTTGATTGCGTTGTTGACGCTTTATTTTCTTGGTGGTGACGTTATTCGCGGGTTCACATTCGCAATGATTTGGGGTGTGATTATCGGTACCTACAGTTCGATCTTTGTGGCTTCGGTTATTCTTCTACGCCTTGGCGTCAAGCGTGACTGGGACAAACCGGACAATTCAGCGGGTACACAGTTCGCGGATGTGGATGCCTGATCAAGCGGTAAACTGCTGAAGTCAGCCTTTGTTGATTTTCCGGCGTGTTTGCTGTTCGCGATAGAACGTAAACACGCCGGTTCCCACAACCACAACGCTTCCGGAAATCGTCCAGATATCCAGAACATCCTTGAATACTATCAATCCGAGCAGGATTGCCCATATTAGAGCGCTGAACCTGAATGGTGACACAAACGCGATTTCGCCATATCGCATCGCGGCGACACCCGCGATGTATGCGACCAGAATGAAAACCGCAGCCAACGACAAATAAAGCGCATTAACGGTCGAAACTTCCTGCCATTCTTGTGTGAAGGACAAGGCGCCGGCGACAACCGTTATAACTACCGAGGTTATCAGAGCGACGTACAGGGACGGAGTCTCGGGGCTTAGTTTTCGGGTCGATAGCTCTCGTAGGGTCACAAATCCGACGGCTCCGAGCGCCCAAAGTGAATGAATTGAAAAACCGCTGGTTCCCGGGCGAATTATCAACATCACCCCGAGAAAACCTAAAATAATTGCGATATACCGGCGCCATCCTACTTTCTCGCCAAGAAACAGCGCGGCGGCTAAGGTGACCGCAAGCGGCAAGGACTGCAAAATCGCGGTAACACCGGCCAGCGGCATTTGGAAAAGGGCAGACAAAAAGCAAAACGTCGCGCCCATTTCGGCGAAAGTCCGAAGCCCGATAATGTTCAGATCACGTCTTGTGGGCCGAAAGGTCAGAGCACCTTTGTTATGTGCGAGAAGCGCGATGAGTACTGTCGCCAGCACTCCACGCAAAAATATGGTTTGAAACATCAACAAATCGCCGGAAACCAGCTTGATCATCGTGTCGTTCAACACGAATCCCGCCATCGAGACCATCATGAAGATGGCACCCTTCATGTTTTGCTGATGTTCGTGCATGTCTGATCCGATCAATTGCTACAGAATCGCCAATAGCACCGCTTTGTATCGGTCAAAAGGTCTCGTTTGCGAATTTTCTGTCGTTCAGCACTTTTCGTTACGGCAAAACGGCGTATATTCCACAACAAGCGGCAGCAGCCGTGATAATCAATAAAAAACCAAAAGGGGTTTTACTATGGCTTTTGAACTTCCAGATCTTCCGTATGCACATGACGCGCTGGCTGCCGGTGGCATGTCGCAAGAAACAATGGAATACCACCATGATCTTCACCACAATGCTTACGTCGTTAATGGCAACAAGCTAATTGAAGGCACCGAGTGGGAGGGTAAATCCCTCGAAGATATCGTCAAGGGCACTTATGCCGCTGGTGCTGTTGCGCAGAACGGTATTTTCAATAATGCGTCGCAACATTGGAATCACGCTCAGTTCTGGGAAATGATGGGCCCGAATGGTCGTACCATGCCGTCCGAACTTGAGACACGCATTGTGGATGCATTCGGTTCCGTCGACACTTTTAAAGCTGACTTCAATGCGGCTGGCGTTGGCCAGTTCGGTTCTGGTTGGGTTTGGCTGGTTGCCGATACGGACGGCTCTCTGAAAATCACAAAAACAGAAAACGGCGTTAACCCGCTTTGTTTTGATCAGACCGCATTGCTTGGTTGTGATGTTTGGGAACACTCCTACTACATCGACTTCCGCAACAAACGTCCTGTCTACCTGTCGAACTTCCTCGACAACTTGGTAAACTGGGAAAACGTTGCAGAGCGTCTTTCGAACGCCTAATCCGATCCGGATTATCCAAATTGGAAGCCCCGCGAATTTAGCGCGGGGTTTTTTTATGTTTTGTCGTTCAAACGTTGCATCAGAGTAGGTACGGTTTCGACGACCTCCAGAGATTCACGGAAACTCGGATCAGCGAAACCTTCGTCGATTATGTGGTCCAGAAGTGTAAGGAGCGGATCCCAGAATCCGTTCACGTTAAGCAAAAACACCGGTTTCATATGCAACCCGAGCTGACGCCATGTTAACACCTCAAACAATTCATCCAGTGATCCAGCGCCGCCGGGCAGAGTAACAATTGCATCTGCATTCATAAACATGACCTTTTTACGTTCGTGCATGTTTTCGGTGATGATGAAACTGGTCAAGTCACGCTTGCCTACTTCCCGTTCCATCAGATGAACCGGGATCACACCGAACGTCTCGCCCCCCTCACGCTGCGTCGCCGAGGCAACTGCCCCCATGATGCCTACATCACCAGCACCATAGACAAGACGCATATGGTTTTTCGCCAAAGCTGAACCTAGCTCCTGCGCAGAATTTCTATAGGCGTCGTCGCGACCGAAACGGGAGCCGCAGAAAACGCAGACGGAATAGGTTGGATTCTGGGCCATATATCGTTGTTCCTCTTGTTTCTGTTCTGGAAATACCGCACTTTACCCAAGAAGGCGGTGGGTGCTTGTGTCTGTAATGGGCGTGCAGAGTAATTCGAAATCTAATGCTATTGAACATAGCGGACAGGGATTGATAGATGAATAGTTTTTTTTGCAAATACCGTTGGATCCTAATTATAGTTGCCAGCGGGGCGGCCATCGCGTTGGCGATATACGTACGCCCAAAGCCCGAGCCTGTGGTGGCCGTTGTCCAAGAAACTGTTAGCCAAGAATCCGCTGTCGAGGAAGTAGAAGTCGAAGCTTCCGAGGAAGCAGAAGAGATGGCCATCGTAGCAGACGATACAGAAACCGACGAAGTTACTGAAACCGATAGCACTGCATCCCAAATGGATGATGTTCAGACTTCAAATGAAGAAGAAACATCGACGCCAGAACAGCTAGCCGAAGAAACAACCGCAGCCGATGTTGATACAAACGTGAGTGAAGAAGAGATTTCAGAACCCGTGCCAACGCCAGTCGAAGAGGTTGCGAATGATCCGACTCCTTCAGTTGAACCTGAAAATGCAGAAGAGCAAAGCGAAGATGCATCCGTTGACACAACAGAAAGCGATGCTGCTGATGAAGCTGTAGGGGCTTCAGATACGCCCGCAGTGACCGAGGAAGCGTCCGTACCTGAAGAAGAAGCTGTTGCGATAGCGGAAGAGGCATCTCCTGTTGTCGAGGGAGCAGCTACCGCGCTTTCAGTAGCATCTGCGGAGGAAACTGCCGACGGCGTGAAACCCTCATTTGATATTGTGCGAGTCGATTCCAGCGGCTCCGCGGTGATTGCCGGTTCGGCTGAACCGAGTTCGAAGGTGGTAATTCTCTCCAATGGTGAGCAAATTGGTGAAGCCACTGCGGACGGCAGCGGAGAGTTCGTCGCCATCATACAAGTCCCAAACTCAGAGCAAGGTCAAACGCTTGAACTAGAAAGCGAAGTCGGTGGGGAGTTGCTGTTTTCGGACGAGACGATCCTGATCTTGCCTACCTTCAGTTCTGCCGCGGCTGAAGCCGTTTCCGAAGAAACTCCTCCGGCTATTATCCGCGCGACAGAGGACGAGGTCGTCATTGTTCAGGGCTCAACGCAATTGGCGCTCGGGCAAGTTAGCCTCGATAGTATCAGTTATGACGCGGACGAAGAGGTCGTGCTCGCCGGTCGTGGAAATCCTGGCCGTCGCGTAATTATTTATGTCGACGATAAACCGTTGATGGACACTGTGGTCTCTGAATCCGGCAGCTGGAAACAAGCGCTGCACGGTCTTGATGCTGGCCGGTATGTTCTGCGGGTTGACGAAATCGACGACGCCGGAACTGTGACCAGCCGTGTTGAATCGCCGTTCCAGAGAGAATATCCCGAAGATGTTCGCGAGGCTAAATCAAACACCTCGCCAACCTATACGGTTCAACCGGGCAACTCGCTCTGGGTGATTGCCACGGGGCGCTACGGTGACGGCCTGAAATATCATCAGATTTTCACCGCCAATCAAGACCAGATACGCGATCCCGATCTAATCTACCCTGGCCAGGTGTTTGCTTTGCCAAATTCGGAAGAATAATCGTTTAAGGTCTGGTTCTTTGGCGCGACAATCCCTATCTGTTGCGTTCACGAGGGAACCATAAAATGAACAAAAACGCGAAATCTGAACAGTTAAGCGGGTGGCGCACGATCAAAAGTGTTGCGCCATATCTTTGGCCTGACAATCACCCATGGATTAAAGTCAGGGTCGTATTGGCGATGCTGTCGTTGGTGCTGGCCAAAGTTCTGACGGTCATGACACCGTTTTTCTTTAAGGCGGCAATCGATTCTATGTCGCCTGATATTACGTCTGAACCAGTGTTTATGATGGTTACCGGCACAATAGGTTTGGTCATTGCCTACGGGGTCATACGGCTACTTGGAGTCGGGTTCAACCAGCTTCGTGACGCAATCTTTGCTAAAGTAGGTCAGCGTGCGCTGCGTCGGCTCGCACTTGAAACCTTCGAACACATGCACGCGCTGTCTTTGCGCTATCATATCACGCGTAAAACCGGTGGGTTGTCGCGGATTATTGAACGCGGTGTTAAAGGCGTCGAATTCCTTTTACGGTTTATGCTTTTTTCGGTTGGGCCGCTGATCCTCGAACTAACCATGGTCGGGATAATCTTCTTTGTGATTTTTGACGCGCGCTACCTTGCGGTGGTCGTAATAACTATCACGCTTTACGTTTGGTTCACCTTCCGTGTCACCGAATGGCGGGTGCAGATCCGCAAAGAGATGAATAGGCAAGATACCGATGCTAACCAAAAAGCCATCGACAGTCTTTTGAACTTCGAAACCGTCAAGTATTTCGGTGCGGAGCGGCGCGAAGCTGTACGCTATGACGTATCGATGGCCAATTACGAAAAATTGGCTATCCAGACGAACTACACTCTTGGGTTCTTGAACTTCGGACAGTCGGTGCTGATTACAGCAGGGCTTGTCGCAGTTATGGTTTTGGCCGCTATGGGCGTTCAGGACGGAACTTTGACGGTCGGGGATTTTGTGATGGTTAACGCCTACATGATCCAGATTACGATGCCGTTGAATTTCCTTGGCACCGTCTATCGCGAAATCCGTCAGGCTTTGGTTGATATGGGCGAGATGTTCGACCTTCTTGGTCAGCCTGCCGAAATTGTGGACAAACCGAATGCGCCGGATTTGAATTGTACTGGTGGTGAGATTGCATTTGAGGGTGTTGATTTCAGCTATGATAGCGAACGCTCCATTCTTCACGGTCTCGACCTTACGGTTAAAGCCGGTCAAACCGTTGCTGTTGTTGGCCCCTCGGGCTCGGGGAAATCCACGATCGGTCGCCTGTTGTTTAGGTTCTACGATGTGGCTAATGGCAGTCTGAAAATCGACGGGCAGGACGTGCGCGACATAACGCAAGAAAGCCTGCGCGAGCAGATTGGCGTTGTTCCTCAGGACACGGTGCTTTTCAATGATACTGTTGGGTACAACATCGCTTACGGGCGGCCCGAAGCAACAGAGGAAGAAATTGTGGAAGCGGCGAAAGCAGCGCAAATTCACGATTTCATCGTGTCGTTGCCAAACGGTTATGACGCAATTGTTGGCGAGCGCGGGCTGAAACTTTCCGGCGGCGAAAAACAGCGTGTCGGGATCGCGCGGACATTGCTGAAAAATCCTCCGATCCTGCTGTTAGACGAAGCTACCTCGGCCCTCGATTCCGAAACCGAACAGGATATTCTGGAGTCGCTCAAGAATATGGGTAAGGGGCGCAGCGTGATAACGATCGCCCACCGCCTTTCTACGGTTGTGCACGCCGACCTGATCATCGTCCTCGAAAAAGGTCGTGTGGTAGAGCAGGGCACGCATGACGAATTGCTGGCCCGCCATGGTCGTTATGCCTCGATGTGGGCTCGTCAGGCTGCGGATCAGGAGTTGGAAGAAATAGCGTANCAAGCGCATCGCGCGCTTGTTNCAACTGACTAATTGGATTACCTGCGCGACATGAATCGGAAATCTCCACTTTCCGCCGTCAAAACCATGACCGGCGGCGCCCCTGAGGGCTATGACGCTAAACTGTTGGCGGAGCTTGTCGCGCGCACCGACGGGCCGGTTGTGCATGTCTTACGCGATGACGCACGTCTCGCTGCCATGCAGCAAGCCTTGCAGTTTTTTGCGCCCGATGTGCCGGTTCTTGTTTTTCCTGCGTGGGATTGCCTGCCATACGACCGTATTTCTCCTAATGCCGAAGTGTCGGCCAGTCGGATGGCGACGCTGGCGATACTTGCCGAAGGTTTCGACCGCCCTTCGGTCATTCTTACAACTCTGAACGCCGCCACACAAAGAATTCCACCGCGTTCCGTGGTTGCTAAATCAAGCTTTACGGCTTCGGTAGGCAAGCAAGTGAACGTCGAGAACCTGCGTCTCTATCTGGTGCGTATGGGGTTCAGTCAGTCACCAACGGTCACCGAACCGGGCGATTACGCCATTCGCGGTGGACTGATTGATATTTTCCCTCCGGGTGCCAGTGGCCCAATCCGGCTGGATTTGTTCGGCGATGTCCTGGATGGTGCGCGCCGTTTCGAGGCGGCGACGCAGCGAACTATCGAGAAAATCGATCGAATCGAACTGGCACCGGTTTCCGAAGTAATTCTGGATGAAGACGCCATCGAACGGTTTCGCCGGAACTATCGCCATACCTTTGGCGCCGCCGGAAATGACGACCCGCTATACGAGGCGGTTAGTGCCGGTCGTAAGCATCAAGGATTGGAGCACTGGCTTCCATTCTTTCATGAATCCCTTGAAACTCTGTTTGATTATCTGCCTTCCGCACCCGTCGTTCTAGATGACCAAACGGATGCGGCCCGACACGCACGTTGGGATTCTATGGTCGACCAATACGAAACACGGCATGTTGCGATGGGTGAGAAATCCCACCTCGGAACCGTTTACAAACCGATTAAGCCGGATCTGCTGTATCTGGACAACGAGAGTTGGGAAGCGGCTCTAGAAGGCCGAACCATCCGCCAGTTGTCTCCGCTGCCACAAGCTCCCGGTCCAAACTGTATTGACGCAGGTGGTAGGATCGGCCGGAATTTCGCGCCCGAACGCCAGCAAGAAGACGTCAGCTTGTTTGGTGCATTGGCTACTCATATCGCTGCAAAGCGGAAATCCGGCAATGTGATCTTGTCGTCCTACTCGGAAGGATCGCGCGAGCGGTTTACAACCCTGCTGGAAGATAGCGGTGTAGAAAACTATGCAACTATCTCGCGCTTCAGCGATATAGCCGCCAAAAGCGGCGGTTTATATCTCGCGGTTTGGGGGCTGGAGGGCGGTTTTGAGGCGCCCGGCCTGACTGCTATTTCTGAACAGGACGTTCTGGGCGACCGCCTAATTCGCAATCCGGCAAAACGGCGGCGGGCCGAAAACTTCCTGAAGGAAACGCAGAGCCTGACACCTGGCGATTTGGTGGTTCATATCGAACACGGGATCGGCAAATATAACGGACTGGAAACCATTACCGCCGCCGGCGCGCCACATGAGTGCATTGCGCTCGAATACGCCGGTGGTGATCGTCTGTTCCTGCCTGTCGAAAACATCGAGCTTTTGACGCGGTATGGTCAAGAGGTTGGACTTCTCGACAAACTCGGCGGAGGCGCATGGCAGGCGAAAAAGGCCAAACTCAAAGAACGTATCCGCGAGATGGCGGACAAACTGATCCGGATCGCCGCCGAGCGGGCATTGCGTTCAGGCAAGGTTATGACGCCGCCCGAAGGCATGTGGGACGAGTTCTGCGCCCGCTTCCCTTATCAGGAGACCGACGACCAGCTGAATGCCATCGAAGATGTTCTGGGCGATATGGCGAGCGGCCAACCAATGGACCGTCTGGTTTGCGGCGATGTAGGGTTTGGAAAAACCGAGGTTGCGATGCGCGCCGCGTTCGTGGCCGCCATGACAGGATCACAGATTGCGGTGATCGCACCAACTACATTGCTCGCCCGCCAACATTACAAAAGCTTTTCGGAGCGTTTTCGCGGGCTGCCAGTACAAGTCCGCCAACTTTCAAGGTTTGTATCCGCGAAAGATGCTAACGACACGCGCGAGGCGATGTCGCGCGGCAAGGTGGATATCGTTATTGGCACGCACGCGTTGCTGGCCAAAGGCATCCGGTTTTCAAACCTCGGGTTGCTGATTATCGACGAAGAACAGCACTTTGGTGTGTCTCATAAAGAACAGCTAAAACAACTACGTTCCGATGTGCATGTGTTGACACTTACGGCGACTCCGATACCTCGGACCTTGCAACTTGCCTTATCCGGAGTGCGGGAACTGTCCTTGATCGGCACACCGCCAATCGATCGTCTCGCTATACGTACTTATGTTAGCGAATTTGATCCGGTTACCGTTCGTGAAGCGTTGTTGCGTGAGTATTACCGTGGTGGGCAATCGTTTTATGTTGTGCCGCGCATCAGCGATTTAGCCGAGGTTGAAGCCTTCCTTAAGGAGCAGGTTCCCGAGGTATCCGTAGTCACCGCCAACGGTCAAATGCCGGCTAGATTGCTCGACGACAAGATGAATGCGTTTTATGATGGTCAATACGATGTGTTGTTGGCGACCACGATTGTTGAAAGTGGCTTGGATATTCCGGCGGCCAATACCTTGATCGTTCATCGCGCCGATATGTTCGGCCTCTCGCAGCTTTACCAGATACGTGGAAGGGTCGGGCGCTCCAAAATTCGTGCCTACGCCTATATGACGACCAAGCCGCGTAAACCCCTCACGCCTGCTGCCGAGAAGCGTTTGCGTGTACTTGGTAGCCTTGACAGTCTGGGCGCCGGTTTCTCGCTTGCGTCCCAAGATCTCGATATCCGCGGGGCAGGGAACCTGTTGGGGGACGAGCAATCGGGACATGTTCGTGAAGTCGGATACGAGCTTTATCAAACCATGCTTGAAGAGGCGATTGCCAAAATGAAGGCTGGTGAGCTCGAAGGTCTGTCCGATGCGGACGAAGCCTGGGCACCACAAATCAACCTCGGTGTGCCGGTTCTCATTCCATCCGATTTCGTGCCGGACCTAGATGTTCGCCTCGGTCTCTATCGACGCTTGTCTGCGCTTTCCAGCAAAGTTGAACTAGAAGGGTTTGCAGCGGAATTGATCGACCGGTTTGGCAATTTGCCAAAAGAAGTGAACACACTGCTCAATATCGTACGCATAAAGTCTGCGTGTCGTCGTGCAGGTATTGCGAAGCTTGATGGTGGTCCGCGCGGCGCAACCATTCAATTCCATATGGACAAATACGCCAATCCCGCCGGTTTGGTCGAATTTATACATGCGCAAAAAGGTTTGGCGAAAGTTAAGGACAACAAAATCATTGTCCGGCGGGACTGGAAAAACAATTCCGAGAAAATCAAAGGCGCGTTCGCCATCGCACGTGATCTGGCGATTTTGGCAAAACCCAAAACCTAGGCACGACCGCCGAGCGAAGCGAGGCCACCGGAGTTCGCAATCCTATTCGATAAAACGAACAGCTCCGATATGGCCAAGATTGCGATTGCGTTGTGCGTAATCGATTCCGTAGCCAACCACAAATTTGTCCGGTATTTCGAAGCCTATCCAGTCCGCACTGATATCGACTTCTCGACGGGATGGTTTGTCCAGCAATGCACAGATTTTCATTCGGGCCGGATTGCGGCTTTTCAGGATTTTAACTACATGGTTCAAGGTGTGACCCGTGTCGACAATGTCCTCGACGACCAGCACATCGCGCCCCTCGATTTCGCCACGGATGTCTTTCAATATCCGTACTTCACGGCTGCTTTCGGTGGAGTTGCCATAGGATGACGTTTCCATAAAGTCGATTTCAACAGGCATATCCAGTTCGCGCGTCAGGTCTGCGATAAATACAAACGATCCTCGCAGCAGGCCAACCACTACAAGTTTGTCGGTGCCTTTGAAGTATTCCGAAATCTCTTTGGCAAGCGTTTCCACCCGTGCCGCGATCGATTTTGCGGAAATCATTTCGTCAATTACGTAATTTGAGTGATCCATGCTCTTGCCCTTTTGATTCTCGTCATCTTAATACAACAATAAGGAAAAGCCCCGCGACAATGCATCTCGTGGCGGAGGCGAATACATAAGTAGATATATACGCCATGCCAACGCACGCAGAAAAACGAATAATGCCGCACACCGCTGATCAGATGTATGATCTTATCGCGGATGTGGCTTCCTATCCAAAGTTTTTGCCGTGGTGTGTGGCTGCGCGAATTACGAAGAAATCCCCCGCGATTGAGGGGAAGGGCGAAATAATTGACGCTGATCTTGTAATTTCGTTCAAGCTATTCCGCGAAAAATTTGCCAGCCGCGTCACGCTTAACCCAGATGCCCAGCATATTGACGTCGAATATCTGGATGGACCCTTCAAACATTTGAACAATCATTGGCAATTCACCCAGCTAGAAGACGGTTCATGCGAAGTCGATTTTTTCGTTGATTTCGAATTTAAGTCACATTTGCTGCAAGCGGTGATCGGCGTTGTGTTCAACGAGGCGATGCAACGTATTGTGCGCGCCTTTGAAAAGCGCGCACAAGAATTGTATTCGTAGCTTAATTACGACGTTAAGTCGTAGGCTCGCTCGCCGTGTGAACTTAGGTCGAGACCGGTGTATTCTTCTTCCTCGCTGACGCGGATCGGAATGAATAGCGTGATCAGTTTAACCAAAACTATTGTTACAACAAAGGTGAAAACCCCGACGATTGCCAGTGCGCCGAGCTGTGCTGCCCAGCTACCTGCTCCGAATACAGCGATCATGATTGTGCCGAAGATACCGCCAATGCCGTGAACCGCAAAGACGTCCAATGTGTCGTCAATCTTGAGGAACCCCTTTACGAAACGGCAAGCTTCCTGAGTTAACACACCGGCGATGGCACCGATTAGTAGTGCTTCAACCGGCCCGACAAAACCAGATGCAGGTGTGATCGATGCCAGACCTGCGATCGTACCCGTTACCAGCCCAACCATCGAGGCTTTACCGTATTTGATACGTTCCCATGCCACCCAGCTAAGCGAAGCTGTGGCCGCCGAGATATGTGTGACAACCATCGCCATCGCTGCACCGCCGTCTGCGGCAAGCTGCGAACCTGCGTTAAAACCAAACCAGCCGACCCAAAGCATGGATGCGCCGAGCATCACAAAGCCAGGATTGTGTGGCGGCTTGGATTTGTCTTTTCGGTGACCAAGAAAATATGCAACCACGAGTGCTGCAAGTCCGGCCGTTTCGTGCACCACGATACCGCCAGCAAAATCCTTGGTTCCGACATCGCCGAAAATTCCACCATCCGACAGGAAGCCACCACCCCAGATCCAGTGAGCAACGGGCGCATATACTAACAGCATCCAGAGGGCGGAAAATGTCAGGACGAAGGCAAAGGTAACCCGTTCGACGTATGCGCCAACTATCAAAGCTGGCGTAATGATCGCGAAGGTCATCTGGAAGGCGAAGAACAGGATTTCAGGTATCGTGCCAAACAGCGAGTCCGCGTCCACACCAATCAGGAAGGCTTTCGATAAACCACCCCAGATGCCGCTCTCGCTCGGGCCGAACGCGATGGAATACCCGGCAGCCAGCCAGAGTATCGACATGAGCGCGGCAATCGCGATGGTTTGCATAAAGACGGATAGCACATTACGGGCGCGCACAAGGCCGCCGTAAAAAAGCGCCAAACCAGGTAAAGTCATGAATAGGACGAGTGTCGTGGCAACTAGAATCCACGCTGTATCAGCAGCAACCATTGTTATTCCCTTTATTTTTTTTACGCTTGTGCGCTTTTGTGCGGGAATTTCTTTGTGTTGAATCGGTTCGACAAGTGAAGAAGTGGTCGAATTTAGCTGAAAATCACGATTAGCCTGCTTATTGGGCTTAAAGTTAGCATTTGCTCAAATGTTGGGCAGTATTGATCTGACTAAAGGCGCTCAACTTCGGTCAACAATAATTGTAGTGCAATTTCCACGGTCGCCAATCGGACTTTGTCTCTGCCGATGGGGCCGAAGTTATGCGCAACGGAAATGACGCCGCCCATGGACGCCATGCCAAACCAGACCAGACCTTCGGGTTTGCTTCCATCTGCGCCCGGACCAGCAACTCCGGTTACAGCAACGGCAATGTCGGCGCGCGAATTTGTGAGGGCTCCCTGCGCCATTTGCCTTGCGACCGGTTCCGAAACGGCACCGTGTTCGGTCAGTACCGATGTCGCCACGTCCAAAAGATCGGTTTTTGACGGGTAGGAATAGGTTACAAATCCACGGTCAAAAACCGAAGACGAACCGGCAATGTCGGTAATAGACGCCGAAATCATTCCACCGGTACAGCTTTCAGCAGTTGCGATGACCAAGCCTTTGGCTTTGGCGGCTTGAACGACTTTCTGGGCAAGTTCGTAATGCGGGATCACATCAATACTCCATGCGAAAAACCGGCGGCGGCCGTAACAACGATCGCTGCCAATATACCGGCCATAACATCGTCGAGCATAACACCTAACGGCGTATGCATGCGGTCTGCCCAGCCGACAATCCAGGGCTTCCAGATGTCGAAAATACGAAAGAAGATAAAGGCTGTAATCCAGCCAGGGTAGGGGAACAGCCAGTCGGGCTGGTTATTCATCCACATGCCCGCAGATAACGGCATTAGCGCGATCCAGATGCCTACCACCTCGTCGATAACAATCGTTGAGGGGTCGTGATCGTCAGCACCACGGGTTTCTACGGCGGTCGCCCATAAGCCGACGGCAAACGCGGCGATGGTGGCGACCACGAGCAACGGGAACCCGCCTAGACCGTGGAGTACCCATCCAACGGGGAGTGCAGCCAAGCTGCCCCATGTTCCCGGGGCTTTGGGCAATAGGCCCGCGCCAAAAAATGTTGTGATTAGTCGGATCATAATTTCACCAGTGTTGCTGTTGCCATGGCGGCGATACCTTCGCCGCGGCCTGTAAATCCCAGTTTTTCGGAAGTGGTTGCTTTGACACTTACCCTGTCAACATCCATCCCCATTATTTCCGCCATCCTTTCACGCATCGCCATGGCGTGCGGGCCTATTTTAGGCGTTTCGCAGATGATAGTACAATCGATGTGATTGATTTTGAACCCGCGTGCATCGGCGCGTTCAACGGCCCTTAGAAGGAAAATATCCGAAGCTGCTCCTTTCCATTGTGGATTGCTCGGCGGAAACCATTGGCCAATGTCGCCTTCGGACAACGCGCCGAATATTGCGTCGGTGATAGTATGCATCGCCACGTCTGCATCCGAGTGCCCGACAAGTCCGTTCGTGTGCGGAATTTCCACACCACAGAGCGTAACGTAGTCGCCATCGCCGAATTTGTGAACGTCAAAGCCGTTTCCAGTTCGTATATCCATGTCTTCTTTCAGTATTGCTTCGGCCCGGGCGAAATCCTCGGGGTTGGTTATCTTGAAGTTATCTTCCGAACCGTTCGTTATAGCAACGTTCAATCCTGCGGCAAATGCTACGGCCACATCATCGAGTGCGGGTGAGGCGAGGTTTTTATGGGCGGCGAGAATTTCATCAAACCTGAATCCTTGTGGCGTTTGCGCGCGCCATAAACCTTCGCGGGATTCCGGTGCTTCTATGGTGGAGTTTCCCCGCCAAAGAGCATCAACTACCTTCAGGGCTGGAAATGCGCCGCTGTGGTCCGAAAGGGCGTTTATCACCTCCGAGATAACAGTTTTACTCACGAGCGGTCGCGCGGCGTCATGTATTAGCACAATATCAGGCCCGTGGGTTTCAATGGCCTCCAAGCCTGCCAGCACCGAGTCATGACGCTCAGCGCCACCAATGCAGACCGGTAGAAGGTTTGAAATCCCGTTCGTTGAGGAATGATAATCAACAACATCGTCCGCGCGTATAACAACTTGCACCTTTGTAATCTGAGGGTGCGTTAAAAGTGCCATTATCGATCTGTGCAACACTGTCTGGCCACACAATTCGCGATACTGTTTAGGGACATCACCGCCAGCCCGCTTACCGCGTCCGGCTGCAACAATTAGCCCGATAATGTTCATGCGACCTCCATATTTGAGCGATGCATAGCCTATCAGGCGTATAGTTCACAATGCAGCATGTAAAATGGTTGCCGAAATCTCTGTACTACTGTAATTAATTGGTAACTGCCCAAGGATTAAGCATTTGTCGATAACTGTCGGAAATTTAACCTTAGACCCTCCGGTTTTTCTGGCCCCCTTGGCTGGAATTACTGATCTACCTTTCCGCAAAATGGTTTTGCGGTTCGGGACAGGGTTGGTGGTTTCGGAAATGGTCGCGAGCCAAGAGCTGGTTCAGGCACGACCGTCAGCACGCGCACGTGCGGAGCTTGGGTTGGAAAACGAGCGGACGTCGGTACAAATCGCTGGCCGCGAGGCGTATTGGATGGCCGAATGCGCCAAACTATGTGTCGATCAAGGTGCGCGGATCATCGACATTAATATGGGGTGTCCGGCGAAAAAGGTTACCTCCGGATATTCAGGTTCCGCGCTTATGAAGACGCCGGATCATGCGTTGTCGCTTATCGAAGCGGTGGTAAATGCGGTTGATGTGCCCGTAACACTGAAAATGCGGCTTGGTTGGGACGATGATTGTCTGAATGCACCTGATATTGCAAAGCGTGCTGAAGATGCCGGCATTCAAATGATAACAATACATGGCCGCACACGTTGCCAGTTTTATAAAGGTGCTGCGGATTGGGCGGCGATCAACGCGGTTAAAACCGCGGTTAAAATACCGGTCATTGCCAATGGTGATATCGTGAATTCATCGTCGGCCCAAAAGGCACTGGCAGATTCCGGAGCAGATGGCGTCATGGTTGGGCGTGGCGCACAAGGGCAACCTTGGCTTTTGGCGCAGATCGCGGCAGGAATTTCCAACGAAACCGGTCCCGACACGCCCACAGGCGGCGCGCTATCTGACATAATTCTTGAACATTACGAGGATATGATCGACTTCTACGGTCCTGAAATGGGTGGAAAATGCGCACGAAAACACCTTGGATGGTATCTTGAGCGAATTGAAGGAGGATCAGAACTTCGGCGTTCCGTGATAACGCAATCCGAGCCAGCACTCGTCGTTCAACTACTTTCAGCAGGCCTTCGAGATTGTGGTACCTTCATCGAGGATGCAGCATGACGGAAGTCAACTTCGAAACCCTGTGGGGCGGGATCCCTTATCCCGCATTTGTTTTTAACACGGTAAACGGGTTTGTGACCTGCAACTCGGCCGCCGAGGCCTTTAGCGAGACATCGGTCAAACAGCTGCGGCAGCAAAACCTCGTCGATTATGTCGGTGAGGGTAGTGTTATGCAAAATGTGGTCGACCAGGCCCGTGACGGGTCTGGCTCGGTCGTGTTGCACGGGGTCGAAATTGGCTGGACTGATATTCCGCCCAGAATGAACGATTTACATGCTAGCAGTCTTCAAGACGGAAACGTTTTGCTGCTGCTGCATCCTCGCGGGTTAGCGGAGAAAATGGATCGCAGTCTAACGCACCGCTCTGCCGCGCGGTCGGTTGCCGGAATGGCTGCAATGCTGGCGCATGAAATCCGTAATCCATTGGCGGGTATTAATGGCGCGGCTCAATTACTGGCTATGAGCATTTCGGAAGACGATCAGGAGCTAACGACCCTGATTCAGGACGAAATTCGACGTATAGGACGACTGGTCGAGCGCGTTGAGCAATTTGGCGATTTACGAACGACGGAACGCGAACCCATCAATATTCACGATATTCTTGATCGCGCAAAACGTGCCGCCAAAGTTGGTTTCGCCGAGCATGTCCGGTTTACCGAAGAATTCGATCCATCATTGCCGCCCGTATCTGGCGATGCCGACCAGTTGTCGCAAGTGTTCCAGAACCTGTTGAAAAATGCGGCAGAGGCGGCGCCAAAAGTTGGTGGAGTTATTGCATTGAAAACCGCATTCCGCCCGGGTGTCCGCCTTCAAATGCCCGGTCAGAAATCGGAAAGCCTGCCGCTGGAAGTGACGATAACCGACAATGGTGCGGGCATTCCACTGGATTTGATTAACGACATTTTTGATCCGTTTGTCAGTTCGAAAGCCGCCGGAACCGGATTGGGACTGTCGATGGTTTCAAAGATTATTTCGGAACATGGCGGTGTTGTCGAATGCGTTTCGAAGCCCGGAAAAACGAAATTCAAAGTGTTGCTGCCGATCTGGCGCGCGCGCGATAAGGACTGATAAGATGGATGGAACCGTAATTGTTGCCGACGACGACCGGACGATCCGCACCGTGCTTAGTCAAGCTCTGACGCGGGCAGGGTGTCGTGTGCGATCCACAGGTACCATATCAACCCTTTGGCGTTGGGTTGAAGAGGGTGAAGGCGACGTAATCGTAACTGACGTGATGATGCCGGACGGTGACGCGCTCGATATCCTTCCAGCTATTAAAAAACGTCGTCCCGATCTACCGATAATCGTGATGAGCGCGCAAAATACGGTTATGACCGCCATTCGGGCAACGGAAACCGGGGCGTATGAATACCTACCAAAACCGTTTGATTTGAAGGATTTACTGACGACCGTTAATAAGGCGCTGAACCAAAACACGACCGCCCCGCAGCAAGAAGACGAGACGCAAGGCGAGAGCCTTCCACTAATTGGGCGTTCTCCGGCTATGCAGGAGGTTTACCGGATAATGGCGCGTCTCATGCACACAGACCTCGGCGTTATGATTACGGGCGCTTCCGGAACTGGCAAGGAGCTTGTAGCACAAGCGTTACATAGTTTCGGGCAGCGGAAAAAGGGGCCGTTTATTGCGGTTAATCTCGCAACTATTCCAGCTGATATGATAGAGATTGAACTGTTTGGTAGCGAACGCCGCTCGCCCGGCGTGGATTCAAGCGCAATTGGGAAGTTTGAGCAAGCAGACGGCGGGACGCTCTTTCTCGACGAAGTCGGTGACCTGCCGCTGGAAGCACAGTCGAGACTGTTGCGGGTGTTGCAAGAGGGGGAGTTCTCGCGTGTTGGCGGGCATGAAACCATCATATCCGACGTTCGCATCATCGCTGCCACCCATCAGGATCTACGTGGGCTAATCAATGAAGGAAAATTCCGCGAAGACCTGTTCTATCGACTAAATGTTGTCCCGATCCGACTGCCAACCCTTCAGGAACGTATAGAGGATGTCGCCGATTTATCCCGACATTTTCTTCAACTGGCCGAAGCACAAGGGTTACCACGTAAAATTATATCGAAAGAAGCAATCGAAGTCCTAAAGCAACAGATCTGGACCGGAAACGTCCGCGAATTGGAAAACCTGATTAATCGGCTTGCAGTTTTATGTCCGGATGAAACGATAAGCGCGAAAAATGTTACACAGGAAATCGAGGCAAGACCGAGTTCTGCTCTCGCGCCGACGCACAACGGGGCCGAAAGCCTTTCTACGTCAATCGAAAGCCATTTGAAGCGGTATTTTGATCTTCACGGTAATGCGCTGCCGCCGGCAGGG
>JGI24025J20009_10001073_pt1 | contig 20992 bp, 22 predicted proteins | sample Cruoilmetagenom3_FD_20009 | JGI IMG/M metagenome (IMG submission 20009) | reverse complement strand
TGATGGAGTATTACAAGAAAACCTCGCCGTTGATCGGATACTACTATGCCAAGGGCATGCTGACGAAGGTTGATGGCTTGCAGGACATAGAAGTTGTTCAGTCCTCCATTGCGGAAATCCTGGGGTAGTTCGCCAGTGATCAATACCTCCTTCCCGCTGAGTTGAGGGGGGCATTTGATCAGTCTTCGCATGTCTGTTGTGAAGGGCCGATGCTTTCTGGTTGATAGTCTCAACTATCAACACTTGACCAACCGTTAAAAACCCCATATCGACCCCCATCCCGCAAGGGAATCATTTTGTGCGCGCTCGATTCGGGGTTTCGCACGATCACCTCAAAATGCGATGCCCACTGGCGACACTGCCAAGGCAAAGCGTTGTGAAAAAAGGGTCCGGAACTACGGACCCGCAACGAAAAGGAAAGTGACACGTGGCACGTATTGCCGGCGTTAATATCCCGACTGCCAAGCGGGTTCCAATCGCCCTTACCTATATCACCGGAATCGGAAATACCTCGGCGCAAGCCATCTGCGAGGCGGTCGGCATCGACCTGACCCGCCGGGTGAATGAGCTGAGCGATGCAGAGGTTCTGCAAATCCGCGAGCATATCGACGCCAATTTTAGCGTCGAAGGCGATCTGCGCCGCGAAGTGCAGATGAACATCAAGCGCCTGATGGACCTTGGTTGCTATCGTGGCCTGCGCCATCGTCGCAAGCTGCCGGTTCGCGGCCAGCGCACCCATACCAACGCACGTACCCGCAAAGGCCCCGCAAAGGCCATTGCCGGCAAGAAGAAATAGGGGGTCTGATCAATGGCACGCGATAAGACAAAAACCCGTCGCAAGGAACGCAAGAACATCGCCGCTGGTGTGGCGCATGTGAGCAGTACCTTCAACAACACCAAGATCCTGATCTCGGACGTACAGGGCAACGCAATCGCCTGGTCGTCGGCCGGAACCATGGGGTTCAAAGGCAGCCGGAAGTCGACGCCCTACGCAGCACAGATGGCTGCCGAGGACGCTGGCAAGAAGGCGCAGGAACATGGCGTGAAAACGCTGGAAGTCGAAGTTCAGGGGCCGGGTTCGGGCCGTGAATCGGCGTTGCGCGCTTTGGCGGCTGTTGGCTTTAACATCACGTCGATCCGTGATGTGACACCGATGGCGCATAACGGCTGTCGCCCGCCAAAACGCCGCCGCGTTTAAGCGAAGCATTTCTACTGGGGCTGCGCGTTTTGCACGGCCCCAGTTCGTTATTTTGAAACCTCGGGCGTCTGCGTCTTACGGACATGGGATGCAGACAGGAATGGAGGGACCGCATGATCCACAAAAATTGGGCAGAACTGATCAAACCAACCCAGCTGGACGTCAAGCCGGGCAATGATCCGGCACGCAAAGCGACCGTGGTTGCTGAACCGCTGGAGCGGGGCTTTGGTCTGACGCTGGGTAACGCCCTGCGCCGCATTCTGATGAGCTCTCTGCAAGGGGCGGCTGTTACCAGCGTTCAGATCGACAACGTTCTGCATGAATTCTCGTCTGTCGCCGGTGTGCGCGAAGACGTGACCGACATCATCCTGAACCTCAAGGGTATTTCTCTGCGCATGGAAGTCGAAGGCCCCAAGCGCCTGTCGATCAGTGCCAAGGGTCCGGCAATTGTCACAGCCGGCGACATCAGTGAAAGTGCCGGAATTGAGGTGCTGAATTCAGAGCACGTGATCTGCCACCTTGATGATGGCGCTGACCTTTTCATGGAACTGACGGTGAATACCGGCAAAGGCTATGTTTCGGCAGAAAAGAACAAGCCTGAGGATGCACCGATTGGCCTGATCCCGATTGACGCGATCTATTCGCCGGTCAAGAAGGTATCCTATGAAGTTCAGCCTACCCGCGAAGGTCAGGTGCTGGATTATGACAAGCTGACCATGAAGGTGGACACCGACGGCTCTCTGACCCCCGATGATGCCGTGGCCTTTGCCGCGCGTATTCTTCAGGATCAGTTGTCGATCTTCGTCAACTTCGATGAACCCGAGGCCGCAGGTCGAGAGTCCGAAGATGGCGGGCTGGAGTTCAATCCGCTTCTGCTCAAGAAGGTGGACGAACTGGAGCTTTCGGTGCGTTCGGCCAACTGCCTCAAGAACGACAACATCGTTTATATCGGCGATCTGATCCAGAAGACCGAAGCCGAAATGCTGCGTACGCCGAACTTTGGTCGCAAGTCGCTGAATGAGATCAAGGAAGTTCTTTCGGGAATGGGGCTGCATCTTGGCATGGACGTCGAGGACTGGCCGCCCGACAATATCGAGGATCTGGCCAAGAAGTTCGAAGATTCGTTTTAAGGTCAAGGCGGGGTTTTCCCCGCCTTGCCGCAAGACTACCCGGGCAATTCTGCCCCAAGGAGAGTGGCCCACACGCATGGGACACCGGACAAAGTATAAAACCTGAAGAAGGATATCGAAAATGCGCCACGCAAAAGGCTATCGCCGCCTGAATCGCACACATGAGCACCGTAAAGCTTTGTTTGCAAATATGGCCGGCTCGCTCATCGAACATGAGCAGATCAAAACCACCCTGCCCAAGGCCAAGGAACTGCGGTCGGTTGTTGAAAAGCTGGTCACGCTGGCCAAGCGCGGCGACGTTCACGCCCGCCGCCAGGCATCTGCACGCCTGAAGGAAGAGCAGTACGTCGCCAAATTGTTCGAAATTCTNGGGCCGCGCTACAAGGACCGTCAGGGTGGTTATGTGCGCGTGTTGAAGGCCGGGTTCCGGTATGGTGATATGGCTCCGATGGCGATCATTGAATTTGTCGATCGTGATGTGGATGCCAAGGGCAAGGGCGACAAGGCCCGTGTCGCTGCCGAGGATGCCGCGGCAGAATAATTCAGCAAACGGGTTTCTGACCCATTTGCTAAAGACCTCTGCTGGAAACGGTGGGGGTCTTTTTGATTCGGTGCCGGAGGGAGCTTGCATTCAAGGGGTGGCAGTCGCATATCCTGATGAGCAACATGAACGGGGCCCCTATGATCCGCGCTGGCATCAATTTCCGGATGATTTCACTGAGTACGGAAATCCAGCGTCGAGAACGGCGGATCAGACTGCGGTTTCGGCTTTAGCGCCATGGCCGATCTGTTCGACACCAATAACCCCAAAGAACCCGGCCCGAACCGTCCGCTGGCCGACCGCCTGCGGCCAAAGACGTTGGGCGAGGTCATCGGTCAGGGCCAGATTCTGGGGCCTGATGCGCCGTTGGGGGCAATGCTGGTGGCGGGCAGTCTTGGCAGTCTGGTTTTCTGGGGGCCACCCGGCGTTGGCAAGACCACGATCGCCCGGCTTCTGGCGGATGAAAGCGATCTTCATTTCGTCCAGATCAGCGCGATATTCACCGGCGTTGCCGATCTGAAAAAGGTGTTCGAGGCCGCCCGGATCCGGCGTCAGAACGGGCAGGGGACGCTGCTGTTCGTGGATGAAATCCATCGTTTCAACAAAGCCCAGCAAGACGGGTTCCTGCCCTATATGGAGGACGGCACCATTCTGCTGGTTGGGGCCACGACTGAAAACCCGTCGTTCGAGTTGAACGCCGCCCTGCTGAGCCGCGCGCAGGTTTTGGTGCTGGAACGCCTGTCGCTGACTGATCTGGAGCGGCTGACCCAGCGGGCGGAAAAGGAACTTGGGCGCGCCTTGCCCCTGACACCGCAGGCGCGCGACGTTTTACAGGAAATGGCTGACGGGGATGGACGTGCCTTGCTGAATTTGATCGAGCAGGTGGTGGCCTGGAAACTGGACGGGCCATTGGATCCGGAAACGCTTGGTGCCCGGCTGATGCGGCGCGCGGCGCAATATGACAAGTCGGGAGACGCGCATTTCAACCTGATCTCGGCGCTGCATAAATCGGTGCGCGGATCGGATCCGGATGCGGCGCTTTACTGGTTCGCGCGGATGCTGACCGGGGGCGAGGACCCACGATATCTGGCGCGGCGCATCACCCGCATGGCGGTCGAGGATATCGGACTGGCCGATCCGCAGGCGCAGGCGGTGTGCCTGCAGGGATGGGAAACCTACGAACGCCTTGGCAGCCCCGAAGGTGAACTGGCGTTGGCGCAGGCGGTGGTCTATCTGGCGCTCGCCCCCAAATCGAACGCAGCGTATGGCGCGTATAAGGCGGCGATGAAACTGGCCAAAAGCTCTGGCAGCGAGCCGCCGCCAAAGCATATTCTGAATGCACCCACCTCGTTGATGAAGGATCAGGGGTATGGGGCGGATTATGCCTATGATCACGATTCTGAAGATGCCTTTTCCGGGCAAGACTATTTTCCCGAGGGGTTGAGCCGGCCAGTGCTTTACACTCCGGTGGAACGAGGGTTCGAACGTGACTTGAAAAAACGGCTGGAGTATTTTGCCCGTCTTCGCGCGCAGCGCTGACACGAACTCTGCATTGCCTTAACTTCACGCGCGTCCCGCATTGCCTTGACTTCGCGCGCGTCCCGCGCGACAGACCTCCATGGTATTTTCTGTATCCCTTGTGGCGCTGGGTGGCGCGATTGGTGCTTCGTTGCGCTATCTGACCGGCATAGGTCTTGTGCGCCTGTTCGGGCATCAGGAATTTCCGATTGCGATCATCGCGGTGAATGTGATCGGCTCTTTTTTGATGGGAGCGTTTGTGGTGGCCGCAGCGCACCGCGGGCTGACTCACTACAGCCCGTTTGTGATGACCGGGCTGTTGGGTGGGTTTACGACGTTCTCGGCTTTCTCTCTGGAAACCGTCAACCTGATTGAACGGGGTGCCTTGGGGCAGGCGTCGCTTTATGTGGCGCTGTCGGTCGGGGTCTCGGTTGGCGCGCTGATGCTGGGTCTGTTGGCCGCCCGCGGGTTGCTGGTATGAGCGGCGTTCAGATGGTCACCGTCGAGGAGGGCGATGAAGATCAGCGCCTTGACCGCTGGCTGCGCCGGATGTTTCCGCATGTCAGCCAGGGGCGGATCGAAAAGATGTGCCGCAAGGGCGAACTGAGGGTCAACGGCGGGCGGGTAAAGGCCTCGACGCGGCTTGAGATCGGTCAGCAGGTGCGTATTCCGCCCTTGCCGGACAAGGATCACAAGCAGGCACCGCCGCCAACCCGAGTATCCGAGGCCGATGCCAAGATGATCCGCGCCTGTGTGATTTATCGCGACGATCATGTTCTGGCACTGAACAAACCGCCCGGTCTTGCCGTGCAGGGTGGCAGCGGGCAGACCCGCCATGTGGACGGTCTGGCCGAGGCGTTGCGCTTTGATCTGGACGAAAAGCCGCGTCTTGTGCATCGGCTGGACAAGGACACGTCGGGGGTTCTGCTGCTGGCGCGCAACCGTGCGGTGGCGGCGCGGCTGACGGCCAGTTTCCGACATCGTGAAACGCGCAAGATCTACTGGGCTGTGGTGGCCGGGGTGCCGCACCCCAAGGCAGGCAGCATCCGCAATGGGCTGGTCAAGGCGACGGGTCACGGCACGCGCGGCGAGGGCGAAAAGATGGTGAACGTCCATCCACGCGATATCGACGATACCCCAGGTGCCAAGCGCGCTGTCACTGAATACACCGTGATCGAGGCCGTGGCCAAACGCGCTGCATGGATGGCGCTTTATCCGGTAACGGGACGTACGCATCAGTTGCGCGCGCATATGGCCGAATTGGGTCATCCGATTGTTGGCGACGGCAAATATGGCGGCTCCGGGCAGGATAATCTTGGCGATGGCTGGGGCGCGCATCTGGGCGGGGACATTAGCCGCAAGCTGCATCTGCACGCGCGCGCGTTGATGATCGAACACCCGGTAAGCGGGGCCAGGCTGCACCTGACCGCGCCGTTGCCTGACCATATGGTACATACTTGGGAGACATTCCAATGGTCGCCCTCAGATGCGCCCGACGACCCGTTCGAGGATCTGGAATGAGCGGGCCTTTGCGCCTGATCCTGTTTGATGTGGGCGGCATGCTGGTAGACAGTTTCGCCGGGCCGTTTCGCACCCTGGATCAACTTTGGAACAGCCCGACATGAGCAGCGAGTGGAAAGCAAAACGGTTCTGGAAAGCAGTTTGTGTGGTGGCGCAGGACGGCGGCTTTGCTGTTGAACTTGATGACCGGCGCGTCAAAACCCCTGCCAAGGCGTCTCTGGTGTTGCCGACGCAGGCAATGGCCAAGGCTGTGGCCGGGGAATGGGATGCGCAGACCGGTGTGATCAATCCGGGCGAAATGCCGTTCACCCGATCGGCCAACGCGGCGATTGACAAGGTACGTCACCAACATGGCGAAGTTGCTGACATGCTGGCCGGGTACGGCGATACTGACTTGCTATGCTACCGCGCCGACAGCCCCCTGGCGTTGGTTGAGCGCCAAGCCGAAGCATGGGATCCGGCACTGCGCTGGGCGGGCGATGTTCTGGGCGCAAAACTTGCGATTCAAAGTGGCGTGATCCACAAGTCGCAATCGCCCGATGCTCTTGCGCGGCTATCCGAACGGGTTCATGCGCTGTCCCATTTTCAGCTTGCTGCGTTTCATGACCTTGTCAGCCTGTCTGGATCGCTAATCCTGGGGTTTGGTGCGGCAATGGATTGGCGAGAGGCCGGCACGATCTGGCAGCTGTCGCAGTTGGATGAAATCTGGCAGCAAGAACAATGGGGTGCCGATGATGAGGCGCAGGCCATGAGCGAAATCAAACGGCAGGCTTTTTTGCATGCCAAGCGGTTCTTTGACCTGTCCTGAACGTTCATTTGCCCGTTTTGTAGGCTTTACCAAGGGGAAGGCCGGCTCAGAGCCTCTATTTCTCTAATCCAACACTTGACGTTTGTTGATGAATCCGCCCAAACTTGGACCCACCGAAACAGGCAATGCCTTGTTCGGTATTCAAAATCGGTACGAATGTACCAGGGGAAGCTGCTGCAAGAAATGTGGCAGAGTATCAGGAAGAGGTAAAAATGAACAAAACAGTCTTTTTGGGCGCACTTACGGTTGCCGGTCTTGCAGCGGTTGCTGCTTCGGCGGGTACGTTGGACGACGTCAAGGCACGCGGCAAACTGAACTGCGGCGTTACAACCGGTTTGGTGGGCTTTGCCGCACCGGACGCAAATGGCGAATGGCATGGGTTTGACGTTGCGATCTGCCGCGCTGTTGCGGCGGCGGTTCTGAACGATCCGACTGCGGTCGAATTTGTCCCGACGACAGGCAAAACGCGCTTTACTGCACTTGCGTCTGGCGAGATCGACTTGCTGGCGCGTAACACAACATGGACCTTCAGCCGTGATGTTGACCTCAAGTTCACCTTTGTTGGTGTGAACTATTATGACGGTCAGGGCTTTATGGTTCCCAAGGACTTGGGCGTGTCCTCGGCCAAGGATCTGGACGGCGCAACCGTCTGCATCCAGACCGGCACCACAACCGAGCTGAACCTGGCGGATTTCTTCCGTGCCAACAACATCAGCTACGAGCCGGTTCCGATTGAAACCAACGCCGAAGCGCAGCAGCAGTACCTTGCCGGTGCCTGCGACGTTTACACCACGGATGCCTCCGGTCTGGCGGCAACACGTGCCACGTTTGAAAATCCGGGCGATCACGTTCTGCTGCCGGAAATCATTTCGAAGGAGCCGCTCGGCCCGCTGGTCCGTCATGGCGACAACGAATGGGGCGATGTTGTTCGCTGGACTTTGAACGCGCTGATCTCGGCAGAAGAGCTGGGCATTTCGTCGGCAAATATTGCTGAGCTGGCCGCCGGGACCAACAACCCGGAAGTCAACCGCCTGCTGGGCACCGAGGGCACCTTGGGCGAAATGCTGGGTCTTGACGCTGGTTGGGCCAAAGCGGCAATCTCTGCCGGTGGTAACTATGGTGAGGTCTTTGCCAAGAACATTGGCGAGGAAACGCCGATTGGTCTGGCGCGTGGTCTGAACGCACAGTGGACCAACGGTGGTCTTCTCTACTCGCCGCCGTTCCGTTAATACAAATACCAAAGGGCGCAGGATCATCCTGCGCCCTTTTTTCTAACCAGTACCAAAACTCGACCGACAGCCAGAAGAGCTGATAAAAAAACAGGGTCGAACAACGGGGAAAAGCCCAGATGACAACATTAACCGACCCTCCTATGGAGTCGTTTCGGCTAGGTATGCTGATATACGACACCCGGTATCGATCGATGACCATTCAGATCGTCGCGCTGATCGGGTTTCTTCTTTTACTTGGCTGGCTGTTCAACAACACCGCACAAAACCTGTCTGAATTGGGTAAGGAACCCAGTTTCCGTTTCCTGGGCGAGCCGGCGGGGTATGACATCAACCAGCGCCTGTTGGATTACAACTCACAGAACACGCATCTGCGTGCGGCCTTTATCGGGTTGCTGAATACGCTGGTTGTGGCGGTTCTGGGCTGTATCACCGCGACGATCCTTGGTGTGATTATCGGCGTCTTGCGCCTGTCAAGTAACTGGGTCGTGGCCAAGCTGATGACCGTCTACGTGGAAACCTTCCGTAACGTGCCTGTGCTGTTGTGGATTGTGTTTACCATGGCCGTGATGATCGAAACCCTGCCGGCCCCAAGGGCGTTCCGGGGTGAGGATGCCACGGCAACGATGAAGATTTATGATACGGTCGCGGTGACCAATCGCGGTGTTTATGTGCCCGAGCCACTGTTCACGCGCAGCTTGGGCGATATCCATCTGTTTGGATCGTCATCCCTGCGGTTTGATGTGTCACTGGACCTGATGCTTGTTCTGGCGGTGTTGATTGGCGGGCTTATCGTAAGCGCGCGGATCAGGAAGCGCGCGGATCATATTCAGGAATCCACCGGCGAGCGACCAAAGACCTGGTATCTGCGGCTGGGCGTGGTTGCAGTGCCGCTGATTATCGTGCTGGCCGCTTTGGGGGTCCATCTGGGATATCCCGAGTTGAAGGGTTTTAACTTCAAGGGCGGGATTCACATGCGCAACTCGCTTATCGCCTTGTGGTTGGCCTTGTCGCTTTATACGGCGGCCTTCATCGCCGAGAACGTGCGGGCCGGTATCATGGCCGTAAGCCATGGCCAGACAGAGGCTGCGGCCGCACTTGGCCTGCGTTCGAACCGGATCATGAGCCTGGTTGTCCTGCCTCAAGCGTTGCGGGTGATCATTCCGCCGCTAATTTCGCAATATCTGAACCTGACCAAAAACTCGTCTCTGGCGATTGCGGTTGGGTATATGGACATCACCGGGACGCTGATGGGCATCACCCTGAACCAGACCGGGCGAGAGTTGGAAGCCGTCATGCTGACGATGCTGATTTATCTGGCGATCTCGCTGGCGATCTCGATGGTGATGAACTGGTACAATGAACGCGTCAAACTGGAGGAGCGGTGATATGTCAGATATTTCATTTGTACGCACCGACATGTTGTCCGAACAGGAACCGCCTGCGTCTTCGGTGGGTGTTGTCGGCTGGATGCGAGAGAACCTGTTCTCAAGCTGGTTAAACACAATCCTTACCATACTGTCGGCCGGACTTCTCTATCTCGTTCTGTCGTCGCTGTTGCCCTGGGCCATCTCGCCGACCTGGAATGCGGCCTCGCTTGGTGAATGCCGCGAGATCCTGCACGATCTGGGCCGTGACGGCCATTTCTCGGGCGCGTGCTGGGGAGTTGTCCGTGATCGCTGGGTTCAGCTATTCATGGGCTTCTACCCTTCCGAGCTTTACTGGCGGCCAATCCTTGCCTTTATCCTGCTCATTGTCGCGCTGGCTCCGATCTTGTTTGCCGACATGGTTCCGGCCAAATTGATCTGGTTTTCGGGGCTCTATGTGTTCCTGATGCCCTGGCTATTGTGGGGCGGTTCGATCTGGGCACCGGTTTCGGCGCTTGCCGGATTCGTTCTGGGGTTCGTCGCCTACCAGATGGGCACAACCAGAATCAGCGGCCTGGTCGGTTTGATCCTTGGTGTTGTCACTGCCCTGATCTGGTGGCTTTTCCTGTCCGGATATGTTGTCGATTTCCTGGCGGCGGTGCCAACGGAACAGAATCCGTCGGCAGGCGTGCTGCCTTTGGCAATGGACACTGTCAACAGCCGACTGTTCGGGGGGTTCATGCTGTCGATCACCATTGGTGTCATTGCCATTGCCTGTTCGTTGCCATTGGGCATTGTTCTGGCACTGGGGCGGCAATCCGATCTGATGATCGTCAAAGTTCTTTGCGTCGGTTTTATCGAGTTTATCCGGGGCGTGCCGCTGATCACCTTGCTATTCGTGGCCTCGACCCTGCTGAACATCTTTATGCCTCCGGGAACGGCGTTTGACATCATCCTGCGGGTGTTGATCATGGTGACGATCTTTGCGGCGGCCTATATGGCCGAAGTGGTTCGGGGTGGTCTCGCTGCCCTGCCCAAAGGTCAGTACGAAGGGGCCGATTCACTGGGTCTGAACTATTGGCAGGCGCAGCGGCTGATCATCATGCCTCAGGCGCTCAAGATTTCGATCCCCGGAATTGTCAGCACCTTTATCGGCGTTTTCAAGGATACGACACTGGTGTCGATCATTGGCTTGCTCGACCCGCTGGGCCTGTCAAACGCAATTCGGGCAGATTCCGCCTGGAATGGTGTCGTGTGGGAGCTTTATGGCTTTATCGCACTGCTGTTCTGGGTCTTCTGCTTCTCCATGTCCCGTTATTCCATGTATCTGGAGCGCAAGCTTCAGACTGGCCACAGATAAGGAAACCAAAACATGTCTGAAACGGCTACTGAACGCACTGTCGATCGCTCCAAGCTGCAAGTCTCGGATGAGGTCGCTATCGAAATCACAGGTATGAACAAATGGTATGGGTCTTTTCACGTGTTGAAAGACATCAACCTGACCGTCAATCAGGGCGAGCGGATTGTGATTGCCGGCCCTTCGGGGTCTGGCAAATCCACGCTGATCCGCTGTCTGAACGCGCTGGAGGAACACCAGCAGGGGCGGATCGTGGTGGATGGGACAGAATTGTCGAATGACCTAAAGAACATCGACAAGATACGGCGCGAAGTGGGGATGGTGTTCCAGCACTTCAACCTGTTCCCGCATCTGACGATCCTTGAGAACCTGACCCTGGCCCCGATCTGGGTGCGCAAGACGCCCAAGAAAGAGGCCGAGGAAACGGCGATGCATTTCCTTGAAAAGGTAAAGATCCCCGAGCAGGCGCTGAAATACCCCGGCCAGTTGTCTGGTGGTCAGCAACAGCGGGTGGCGATTGCCCGCAGCTTGTGCATGCGTCCGCGTATCATGCTGTTCGACGAACCGACCTCGGCGCTGGACCCCGAGATGATCAAGGAAGTGCTCGACACGATGATCGAGCTGGCCGAAGAGGGCATGACCATGCTGTGCGTGACGCACGAGATGGGGTTTGCCCGCAAGGTGGCGAACCGGGTGATCTTTATGGATGAAGGTCAGATTGTTGAACAGAACGAACCGGAAGAGTTCTTCAACAACCCACAAAGCCCGCGTACCAAGTTGTTCCTGAGCCAGATCCTCGGACACTGATCCTTCGCAACGAAATACGTCAAAGGCCGGGTCATGTGCCCGGCCTTTTTCATGTCTCGGGCAGGTCGCGCGGGACTATGAAATCCATCACTTCGCCGCCTCTCCAGGCCACTTGATCCCAGCTTTCGATGTCAAAGCGAATGATCGCAGTTGCGCCGGAAGGNTAGTCGAAGAACCGTGTGTGGTCGGGCGGTTCACTTGCCAGTTCTGCGGCNAAGGCGGCTATTCCCGGATTGTGCCCCAGCATCAGGACCACCTCTCCGGTTGCTTGTGACAGGGTCCGCAGCATTTGGTTCGCGGTGGCATGATAAAGGTCACTGGTAAACACAGCCTCGGTGTCCAGCGCCAGACCGGCAAAGGTCTCTTTTGTACGCTCAGAGTCCGAGCTAAGCACCTGATCGGGATGCCAGCCCTTGCTGCGAAACCAGTTCCCAAGCGCCCTGGCTGCGCGCTTTCCGCGATTGTTCAGGGGGCGCTCATGGTCGTTCATCGCCGGGTCTTCCCAGCTTGATTTGGCGTGGCGGGTCAGGATCAGAATGCGGGTCATGTCGGGTGAAATGCCTTCATGTGCAGGGTGGACTGGTCGTGGCCCCGCCCGGCACCCTGACTGAAAGGGCAGGCGCGTCGGGTGGCGCACCCGTGCAGCATACAATCCTTACCGGGCACCGTGTCCAGATATTTATGACATGCAGCAACGTCATAGGGTGCCTTGTCGCCAAGCGCGCCTACCGGACAGGCCGGGACGCAAGGTTGACCGATGCAGGTTTCGCAAGGCGAGACAGATTGAGGGATGGGTATGTCCAGCATTTTCGCAAAGTGCAGCGCGCCACGATAAGAAATCATCAGGCCAACCGTATCATGCACCATCATCCCGGTTGGGCTGATAAAGGCCCGTCCGGACTTTAGCGCCCAGTCGATAAACGGTGCATATGGTGGCCCGCCAAATGGGTATAACGCCTTGCTCAGGTATGTATTGGCCAGATTTCCGACCACACGCGTCGACCAGCGGTCGATCGGATGCGGTTGAGCGTCCTGCGCTTCTTGCGAGGCGGAAAAAACCGGCCAGAAGGCCGCCCCGGTTCCCAGTAGGATCAATGTGCCGCCGTCCAATTGGCGGGCCCCACATTCTGCCGGGTGCAGCGCGCCCATGACTTCCAGACCGACCGCCTTGGCCGCTGCGACAACCCTTGAATAGGTCACAGTCGGCCAAACGGCAGGCGCAGCGACCAGCCCAGTTTACTCGGGCGCTGGTCCTGCCATCGCAGCCCGATGGTCATGCCATCATGGCCGTCTTCGGGTTGGGCGACATATGTGCCAAATATCCGATCCCAGATCGACAGGGAAAACCCGTAGTTGCTGTCATGTTCGTGCTGATACGTCGAATGATGCACCCTGTGCATGTCCGGCGTCACCAGCACCATCCGCAACACCCGGTCCAGCCTCAGTGGCAGTGCAAGGTTCGAGTGGTTGAACAGGGCGGTGCCGTTCAGAATGATCTCGAACAGGATCACAGCCAATGCTGCCGGGCCAAGCAAATACACCAGCCCGATCTTGAGCAGCATCGACAGGGCAATTTCGATCAGATGAAACCGGATTGCCGTGGTCACATCAATATCGACATCCGCGTGGTGGATCCGATGCAAACGCCATAAAAGCGGGATCTTGTGGGTTATCAGATGTTGCGCCCAAATGGCGAAATCAAGGAACAGAACCGTGGCGGTTATTTCAACCCAGGATGGCCAATCCAGCCAGTTCAGCAGCCCCCAGCCATTTCGCCCGGCGTCCACCGCTGCCCCGACGGCGAGCAGCGGGATTGCAAACGCCATCAAGCGCAGTGTCAGAGTGTTCAGCACGGTCATGGACAAATTTGTCCACCAGCGGTTCGCACGGGGTTGGCTGCGCATCTTGCGCGGCAACAGGGCNTCGGCCAGCGCGANCAGNCCAAACAGGCCCACGAATATTNCCAGCCGGATGAGGGTTTCATTTTCCACGCATTCAGCATCAGGCATGCGTCTGGACTTCTCAAGCCCACCGCCAACACATTTGCGTCAGTCGGGCCTGATCAGTGACCCGGCACCGTGTTCGGTAAACAGTTCAAGCAGGCAGGCGTTGGGTGCTCGCCCGTCCAGAATGACCACCGCCCTGACCCCACCGTGAATGGCATCAAGCGCTGTTTCGGTCTTGGGGATCATGCCCCCGGCAATTGTGCCTTCTTGGATCATCTGCCTGATTTGCGCGGTCATCAGTTCGGTCACAACCACGCCTTGCGCGTTCTTGACCCCGGACACATCCGTCAGCAGCAACAACCGGTCCGCCTTGAGCGCCGCTGCGATGGCACCAGCGGCAGTATCGCCATTCACGTTGAAGGTTTCGCCGTTCCGACCGGCCGCCAATGGGGCGATCACCGGGATCATGTCATTGGCAAAAAGAGTGTGCAGAAGGGTTGGGTCCAGATCCTTCGGTGTGCCGACAAACCCCAGCGCGGGGTCCGTCTGGTCGCAGATCATCAGGTTGGCATCCTTGCCCGACAGGCCGACTGCCTTGCCGCCCTGTTGGTTCAGAGCCTGCACGATCCGTTTGTTCACCAGCCCCGACAGGACCATTTCAACCACATCAACGGTTTCTTTGTCGGTCACCCGCTTGCCATCGACAAATTCGGATTTGATATCCAGCTTCTCAAGCATCGCATTGATCATCGGTCCGCCGCCATGCACGATCACCGGGTTCACACCCACCTGCTGCATAAGCACGATATCGCGGGCGAAACCGGCCATCGCTTCGTCGCTGCCCATGGCGTGGCCGCCCAGCTTGATCACCACAATCGCCCCGTCATAACGTTGCAGATACGGCAGGGCGCGGGACAGGGTTTCGGCTGTGGCAATCCAATCGCGGTTCATGTCTCTGGTCTTCATGTCTGTGGTCCCTTTGTGCCCTTGTGTTACGCGGTTCATGCCGGACTGCCAAGTGCCGCGATGCAGATGTTCGTTGTGGTGATAGGGTCGGGGTGTAATGCCAGCCGGAAGACGTCGCTGCAGCGATCGTTTTCCTGTGTTCGCAGGACAGGTCATACAATTCGGGTGCCGAAATTGAAGTGAACGGGACGCAGCACGTTTAGCGCGCAATCCAAAAAAGTGAGAACCGGTTTTCAGAGGAAATGGCGTAAAAAAAGGCCGGGGCTGCGCCATTGATGCAGATAAATAGGGGGCGACTTTGGGTGTTGGTTATTCCAGCGTGGCAATTATGCTGCGCAGCGTGGCGATACCTTCGCCCTTCTCGGACGATGTCAGCACGATTTCAGGATATGCCGCCGGATGCTTCGCCAATGCGTTCCGGACCTGTCCCAGAATAGCCGCACGGTTCTTGTCCTTGACCTTGTCGGCCTTGGTCAGCACGCATTGAAACGTCACGGCGGCACTGTCCAACAGCGACATGATTTCCTCATCCACCGGTTTCACCCCATGGCGCGCATCAATCAGCACAAAAGCCCGGCGCAGGGTTTGACGTCCGCCAAGATATTGTTTCAACAGCCGTTGCCAGCGTTCGACCACCGGCAGCGGTGCATTGGCATAGCCATAGCCGGGCAGGTCGACCAGATAATGGTCGTCGCCTTGGGTGAAAAAGTTAATTTCCTGCGTGCGCCCCGGCGTATTCGATGCCCGCGCCAATGCCTTGGTCCCGGTCAGCGCATTGATCAGCGTTGATTTCCCGACGTTGGAGCGCCCGGCAAAACACACCTCAAGCCGGTCAGCAGGCGGCAGGCCGGACATGGCGACAACGCCTTTGACAAATTCGGACTGGCCGGCAAACAGCTTGCGGCCCTTTTCGGCGGTGATCGCATCGGGGGTTTCGGCAAGGGGAAAAGCCAGTTTCATGGTCAAACCAGCCCGATCGTATCGCCCTGACGCAACACGCCGGATTTGCTGACCACGGCATAAACACCGCAGTCCTGATGCCCCCAGCCGGATTTCAGCGCGCCAAGGGTGTCAGCGTCCCGCTCGCCGGTTTGGGTGTTCGCGGTGGTGGCCATGCAACGCGTGATTGGTTCTTTAACCTCAAGTTCGGCCGAGCCGATACGCAATGTCCTGCCAATCCAATCCATTTCTGCCCACGGTTCCAGCCCGTCCAGAAGCAGATTCCCGCGCCAGCGGTTGGGTGAGATGTCATGACCCAATTGCGCCTCGACGGCGCGATGTGTGGCTAGGTTGATCAGAGATACAGAGGCAAAATCCGTGTCCGTCATCGCCTCGCCCGGTGCGCGGACCAGACGCGCCGGCAGCATCCGGTTGCCATTGCTGATCGGCAGGACCCACTGGATGAACGCGTTTGCCCCATCTTGGTCATCCGGGTCGATGGTCAGGTCCGGTCGGTCCGGATGGCACAGCGTCAGATTGCGATAGGCCGGATCTACCTGCGCGGTGATGGCCTGCAACCGGGGCGATTTCGCACCACGCGAAAACTCCTGACAGGGCTGCCAACGGGGGCGTTCCGGATCAAAGCACGATGCCTCATGCGCGACGGCCCACCGACGATCCCAAGGGAGGCATTCGCCTTTGGTCAGCTTGACCTCGTCCACCGATTCGCGGCCGTGGGACTTGATCGGATGACGCCATATTTCCTTGACATGCGGTGTCATTTCTTGTCCGCTTTTGTCTTGCGTTCAAAGCTGGACTTGATGTTGCCGAATACGTCCGGCTTGAAACCCTGGCTGCGCATGATCAGGTACTGCTGCGTGAAAGTGATCGTGTTGTTGGCAATCCAGTACACCACCAGCCCGCTGGCGAACTGGCCCAGCATGAACATGAACACCCACGGCATCCAGGCAAAAATCATCTTTTGCGTGGGGTCAGTGGGGGCCGGGTTCAGCTTTTGCTGCAACCACATGGAGATGCCCAACAAAAGCGGCAGAATGCCGATGAATGCAGTTGCAATGATGCTGCCTGGATCCGGTGCGCTGATCGGCAACAGGCCGAAAAGGTTCATCAGCGTTGTCGGGTCAGGCATCGACAAATCCTGGAACGGGCCGAACCAGGGGGCCTGGCGTAGCTCGATCGTGACAAAGATCACCTTGTAGAGCGAGAAAAAGATCGGAATCTGCATGAGGATCGGCAAACAGCCGGCGGCGGGGTTCACTTTTTCCTTCTTATACAGCTCCATCATGCCCTTCTGAACCTTTTGGCGGTCGTCACCGGCGGCTTCTTTCAGGGCTTCCATCTGAGGTTGAAGTTCTTTCATCTTGGCCATCGAAACATAGGATTTATAGGCCAGCGGGAACAGCAATGCCTTGATGATCAGCGTCAGCCCGATGATCGACCAGCCCATATTGCCGACCAGCACATTTATGTTGTGCAGTAGCCAGAACATCGGCTTGGTAATGAAAAAGAACCAGCCCCAATCGATGCTGTCGATATACCCCTTGATGCCGGCCTGCTCATATTCCCGGATCACGGCCCACTCCTTAGCCCCGGCAAACAGCTGTGTGGTCACACTGATGTTCGCGCCGTCGTCTATGGTTTGGGTGGGCAATACGGCCTCGGTTTGGTAAATATCGCGGCGCTCATCGTATTTGGCGACCGATTTGAAGGCGCTGCCCGGCGACGGGATCAACGTGGACATCCAGAAATGGTCGGTAAAACCTATCCATCCGTTTGTTTCTACCTGCTCAACCTCGGCGCGGGCACCTTCGCGCGGGTCAATTTCGAAATCGGGCATGTCGCCATAATCTGTTTCCGTCAACTCGCCATCGGCCATGGCGACGACGCCTTCGTGCAGAATGAAGAAGTTCTTCAGATCTTGGGGTTCGCCGTGGCGGGCCAAGATACCATAAGGGGCCATGCTGGCCGCATTGCCAGAGACATTTTCAACCGACTGCGTGATGGTGAACATAAAATTGTCATCAACTTCCAATTTTCGATGAAAGGTCAGACCCTTGCCGTTCTCCCAAATCAGGGTAACCGGGCTGTCAACGCCCAGTATTTCACCCTGTTCCAGGACCCATTCTGTGTTGGCTCCCGGCACATCCTCAAGTGTTAATCCCGCACCAGGTGCCCAGCCATAAAGCGCGTAATAAGCAGAGTCGTCTCCAACCGGAGATAGCAAGGTGACGATCTCGGCATCGTCATCCAGAGAAACGCGATAGTCTTTCAGCGACAAATCGTCGATCCGCCCACCCAGCAGCGAAACACTGCCCGTCAGTCGGGGTGTTTCGATTTCGACGCGGGGCATATCAGCCTGCGGTTCAGCCAATGGCTCTGTCGACGCAGCGCCGGTTGTGGCCGGGGCCTGCGCGGCAGTCGGACCGTTAGCTGTTTTTCCTGCCGGCGTTGCCAGGTCAGCGGTTTCCAATCCGCTTCCGTCCAGCGCCACCGGGTCTGGCTCGGGTGGTGGAAACAGCACGAACCACACGAGGATCACCATGAAGCTGAGCGCTGTTGCAAGGATGAGGTTCTTGTTTTGATCGTCCATCGGGGACTGCCACCTTATGCACGGAAAGTCATCGGTGGGTTCAACAGAGTGCAGGCGCAAAGGTCAAGCGGAATCGCCGTGCCACCGGGTGTTATGGTGCCCGAAAACAGCCCCAGAGCAGCAGGGATCAGCCGGTTTCGCGGCCAATTGCCGGAACGTCCTGCAATTTGGCCTGATGTGCGGCGATCCAGTCCAGTGTCTGGTCGAACGGCATTGGCCGGCCAATGCCGAAACCTTGCACGTGATCGCAGCCCAATTGCGCCAGCAAGGCATGTTCGCCAACTGTCTCCACTCCCTCGGCCAGTGTTTCCAACTCAAGCCTTTCGGCCATTGTCAGGATTGCACCAATCAAACGCTGCTGCTCTGGATCCCTATCGGCCTTGATAACGAATGAGCGGTCAATTTTGATCCGCGATACCGCAAACCGGCGCAACGATGCGATGGAAGCATGGCCAGTTCCGTAATCATCCAGATCTATGCGGCATCCCAGCTTGGCCAANCCGATGATGTTGTGACTTATCGTGTCGTCAGGCGAATCCGTCATCACGGTTTCGAGAATTTCAACCGCAAGCCGGTCAGGAGGCAGGTCAAAGCGATCCAACTCCCATCGGATTTTGTCCACAAGCCCAGGATTGCGTAGTTCGTCACTGGCAAAGTTGACGCCAATCTGGGGCACACCGACTCCGGCGCTGTCCCACGCCTTCAGAGCGGTCAGTGCATGATAGAACATCACCTGGCCAAGCCGCTCAATTAGTCCGGCATCTTCCATGATCGGCAGGAAAATATCCGGAGCGATAATCCCGTGTGTCGGATGTGACCACCGCGCCAGTGCTTCGAACCCGGAAACCTTACCGGTGTCGGTCGAAATCTGCGGCTGATACCATGGCTGGATCTGTCCGTTTTCAAGCGCCGCGGCGGCTTCGTCCCGTAGATCGCTGCGCTCCTGATTTCGCCGGCCCATTTCGCTGGAATACGCGCGGATCGCCGATGGCCCCGATTGTTGCGCATCAGACAAAGCTGCGGCAGCCCCGGTCAGCCAATCTTGCGCGGATTGCCCCGGAGCACGGCTGCGCAGACAAAAGCCGACCGAGCACGTCATGTAGACCGACACACCGTCAAGGGGCACGGCATCTTCGATCGAGCTTTGCATGCGTCCGGAAAGCTGGATGCATAATTCCAGATCCAATTGCCGCACAGCCATCAGGCAGATGGCAAATCGGCTATCGCCAGTTCGGGCCACGGTATCGCCATCGCGCAGCGTCGACAGGATGCGTTCCCCGCTGCATTGGACCACCAGATCAGCCGCAGACTGACCATGGTGGTCAATCAGATCGCGATAGCCATCCAGTTCGAGCACGAAACAGGCCGATTGCAGGCCCGAAGCCTCAGTTTTGGAAAACACCTCCTGGACGACACCCTCGAATCCGTCGCGTAACAGCAGACCCGTCACACTGTCGCGAGGGATACCCGGGCCGATGCGCAAGTTGTCAAAAATCCCGCTCAGGGCGAAAACCAGCGGCAGGCCCAGCGCAACAATAACCAGAGCAGCTTCGCCCCCGAGCCAGAACGCCGCCAAAGTCATCGCCGGTAAAAAAGCAAGAACCGGCGGGCCAGTCAGTATCGGCACGATCTTGGAGCGAAGCCAGACCAGTACGCCAGACAGCGGCATCTGCATAATAAGACCTTTCCCATAGGGCGCACCGCGCGAATGGGGGAACGTTAGCCGTCGGTTCTGACCCGGACGTTAACGAAGCGTCGGTATTTCCTGCAATTTGTCTTCAATTCTGGTCAGACCGGCAAAATCAAACAGCTTGGGATCCAGCAGGTGCGAGGGGCGTGCATTCATCAGAGCGCGGAACATAACCTGCCGCCGCCCCGGGCTGTTGGCTTCCCAGCCATCAAGAATTGCCTTGACCTGTTGGCGCTGTAGCCCGTCCTGGCTGCCGCACAGGTCGCAGGGGATGATCGGATAGTTCATGGCCTTGGCAAAGCGTTCACAATCGGCTTCGGCCACATGCGCCAAAGGGCGAAAGACAAACAGATCGCCGTCTTCGTTGACCAGCTTGGGGGGCATGGTGGCCAGCCGCCCGCCGTGGAACAGGTTCATGAAAAAGGTTTCCAGAATGTCATCACGGTGATGGCCCAGAACCACGGCGCTGCATCCCTCTTCCCGTGCGATTCTGTAAAGATTTCCGCGCCTTAAGCGAGAGCATAAACTACAAAATGTCCGGTCCTGGGGTATTTTGTCGACAACGATACTGTAGGTGTCCTGATATTCGATACGATGCTTAATCCGCATTTTGTTCAGGAACTCCGGCAACACGGTGGCCGGGAATCCGGGTTGCCCCTGATCAAGGTTGCAGGCCAGAATATCGACCGGCAGCAACCCGCGCCACTTAAGCTCGTGTAATACAGCAAGCAGCGTATAGCTGTCCTTGCCTCCGGACAGACACACCAGCCATCGCGCCCGAGGCGCGTCTTTGGCGCGCGCGTCAGGTTCGATCATGCCATATTGCTCTATCGCCTCGCGAGTGTGACGCACAATTCGTTTGCGCAGCTTTTTAAACTGGGTGGATCCGGGTGCCCCGGCAAACAGCGGGTGTATATCTTCATTATCATCAAGCATGGTACCCGCTTTAGTGGAGTTACCAAAATCGGACAAGAGAGCCGCCTTCAGGTCAACATTGTGGCGCGCACGTATGTTCGGGTTTGTCTTTGCCGGGGAAACAGGAAACCAGGCTGTGCCGGGGTCTGTGCCGGACATGGTGATGCAGTGGCCGATGTTTGGACCAAACAGAAGCAGTAATCCTTGAAGATTTCGACAGAGCTGGCTCGTTTGACTGGCTGACGGGAATGCCGGGTAGGCGGATATCCGCCGTTGTGGTCAATTAAGGCAATGCTGGCCAGTTTCGCACGGATTCTAACCACAATTTTCCCTGAAAACATGCGTAACAAAAGCCAAAGGGGGGTCTATCCATGTTTTTACACAAACACCGCCAAGCCAAATCTCGAAACCTAGTTGCTTGCAGCGAAAGGGGATTGAAGCGATTTGCG
>JGI24025J20009_10001071_pt1 | contig 20996 bp, 24 predicted proteins | sample Cruoilmetagenom3_FD_20009 | JGI IMG/M metagenome (IMG submission 20009) | reverse complement strand
TTGTCACAGCCGTCGCAAGAAAGCTTGTCACCATCGTGAATGCGCTCTGCAAATCTCGCCAGAAATGGAGTTGTCCAACTTCTTGAAGATACAGTTGCTAGTGCGCAAAATTACTCAAGCTCATTGGAAAAGTAAATCGTTGACTTGGCCGGGCGCGGGCGTAAATCTAAAGTAAAAGGCGCTCTCAAATTCAATGGCGCTAAGAGGTTGGTGAGATAGTTTCCATGAATATCCAAGAACGCTCGGCGAGTCTTTCGAAGGCCGCGAAAGCGGGTAGTTTTGTGTTCAAAGGGCAGCATTGCGATGTAGCCGCCATTATCCGATCGGATATTGCCCTGGTTACCTTCGATAACCTCGCTTCGATCAACGAACGGCCTCAGAACGGCCCGTGGAGCCCATGGATGGATGGCCGGGCCGAGGCACTTGGCTTTAGCGTCGTTGGCATTCAAAGCCACCAAAAGGATTGGTATCGCACCCCTGAACCAGCCGAACAGATCAAGACCCTACAAGAAAGTGGCTTTTTTGATCGCTTCAGCCGGATCCTGTTCACCGGGACTTCGATGGGTGGTTTCGCTGCTCTTTGTTTTGCCGGTCTTGTGCCGCGATCCCGCGTGCTGGCTTTCAGCCCGCAATCTACACTGAACCGCGATATAGCTCCGTTTGAAAACCGCTACCCGTGGCCCTATCGCAAGTTTGACTGGGACGCGCCTGCCTATCTTGATGCGGCACAACATGTCGGGGCCATCAACGGAGGTCATATTTTCTACGACCCGAAAGTGCGCGAGGACCAACTGCATGCACAGCGGCTGCACTCGCCGGCAATTGCAATGGTGCGCATCCCCTTTTCAGGTCACACGCTGATCCGGACAATCGCCAAATGCGGTGCCCTTGATCATCTGCTGAAGCAACTGGCCCAAACCGGTGAACTGGACACTGAATTCTGGCGTTTGATGCGAAGGCGGCGCACAGATCCGGACTGGGCCAAGTCGTTTCTGCGAAGTGCGGCCAAACGGGGCGACGGGCCACTGGTACGCCGCGCTTGCGACTTGCTGCACAAGGATCATGGACATCCCTTTGCACGTCGTATCCGCCGTCAGCTGATTTCCGGGTCGAAAGACAAATAGGTCGTCGATAAACGGTCTGATCCGCAGTTAAATCCAGTCCAGATTGACCTTGGTGACCGGGTAAGTTTCGGCTACGACCTTTCGCAAAGCGCTAAACCGCGGGCGCAGTTCCTTGAACTTGTTCTCGTGCGTTTCCGCCACGGTCAGGCGGATCTTGTCGAACTGACCGCGCGGCATCATCTGTTCCAGAATGTCCAACTCGGCACCTTCGATATCCATTTTCAGGAAAGCGATTTCACCGTGTTTCTGGACCAGTTCGTCAATACGGTCCAAAAGGGAAATCTGCGTGACATCAATGCCGTTTTCGTTTTCGTCGATCTTACGCCCACCGCTGATCACCGTGCTTTTGACCGAGGCACCGCGCGGGTTGTCATCGAAGTTTTCGGCCCGCATCAACCGAATTGACCCGTTTTTGATCCCGACTGCAGCGTTGTGCAAGATGACGTTCTCAGCCCCTTGCATCGCCTTTCTCAGTTTTCCGAAGGCGTAAGGGTCGGGTTCAAATGCGTGTATCTCGGCACCGGTTTGCGCCAGAAGGCAGGTTACTTCGCCCACGTTGGCACCACAATCAAGCGCAATATCGCCAGGTTTCAGCATCGAGCAGATGCCTTGCATCAACCCCTTGGCAAAGGCGGCGCGCTGATTGCGTTCCTGTCTGCGCTTTAGTTTGGCCAGCGCCTCTTCGGCCACCGCAAGTTCAGCGTCACGTATTGCCGATTCATTCACAACGCATTCTCCTGTCTATACACCGTCAAAGCCCCGTTCAGAGGCGGATCTTCAGGTTCGGCATAGCCAAATTCAGCAAGCCGTTCGCTGCATCCCGCCCGATCACAAGCACCGGCCAGAGCGCGAGTGCCAACAAAAATACGGTCAGGCAAGCCCTCGGGGCCCTGTGTCTTGAGGGCCGTTTCTATCATTGAATCGCTAAGGCGCGGGTCGTTGATATAGAGAACTGTGCATTTCGTCTGTTTAAGGAGACCAGCCAAACCAGACGCAGTGTTTTCATCATCTCTGGCATGGAACATAGGCACGTCTACAAGCGTGCAAGTATCTGATTGCCGGACATTATTGTCTTTCCAGATGAGCACGGCAGCCGTGAATAGCCCGGCGCGCTCTTCTTGTGCGGTAATCTGCAAATTCGGGCAAACACGTGAAAGCACCGCTGCCAGAAATCCGACCCCAGCGCCGATTTCCAGGTACCGGTCCCCAGGTCTGATCAGACCTGGCAAGCGGCGAGCATGGTTGCGCTCAAACCGGCCTTCGGTGATCGTCTGCAAAGCACTGCCGCTGAACACGCGTGAATCAGCAGGGATCAGAATTTCATGGTTAGCAAAAGTCTCAAGGGCGCGCGTTTCCGACAGGTCAATGTCACCCGGCACATAGAGCTCTGAAACGCGAGAATTATTTGGTTTTCCCTTGTTCTTTGCTCTTTCCGCCTTCGACCGCTCGCCCAGCTTCCTTTCGACTTCCGACATCTGAGCCGCTATTTTTGCCGGATCCCTTGCTTTTGGCGGTTTGGCCTCGACCTCGGTGATTGGTACTTTTGACGCCTCTTTCAGGCCTGCGACCAGTTCATCATACGCCGCTGTCCCCTTGAACTCGGCCAGACGATCCTCGACCTTTTCAACTGCTTTCAAATGCAGGTTAGCCAATACTTCGTCTGTCAGCAAAAGGTCGAAAATCTCTTTTCGTCGCTTAGCATGGCGCAGAATTGAATCGTCAAACACCTCGTTTCGGTCCTGTAAAGACCAATAGTCGGCGTTATATTTGTCTTTCTTGTTGTTTACGTTGCCGCGGAATTTGCGGATAGCATAGCTATCCATCGACTTGATGGCGTAATGGTTCATCTGAGCCCACTCATGCCCAACGGTACGCACGATCGAGCGCCAGCCCCGGAATTTGAAGTAGTCCTCCATCGGAAGACCCGACCCGTTCAGCCAGTGAACGGTATGCGGAAACTCGGTCTCTAGGTGCTTGTTCTTGATTTTGGGGCGATGTATGCCCAATTTCCAGTAATCAGGGTCAAACTTGAACAAGGTCTTAACACCCCAGCCCTTGTTCCACATCGGTGGTGCGGCATACTGATATTGCTCGGTTACCGGCGCGCTTGACCAGTCCTGCACCCCGCCTGACCCGAAAATGCGCCATGTAATCACAATACCGTTTGCACCCGCCTTCTCTGCGGCCCCGATCATATCGTCCAGAGTGCCGTCACCATAGTCGATGCGCAGAAATTCGTCGGCGTCAAAGACCAGCACCCAGTCACTGTTGTATACTACCGGTTCGACCTGGGCGTATTTCAGCGCAGAGGGTTGGGGGCGGATCCCTTCGGGAATATCATTGCGGCGATGGTGGGCAAGGCCAAGTTCCTCAAGCCGGATCAACATGTTATCGGTTCCGTCCGAGCAGTCGTTCGTGTAAACTACGAGGTCGGTAAACCCGAGGCTCAGGTGGTGGGCCACCCATTCCAGAACAAACGGCCCCTCGTCCTTCATCATTGATACTGCGGTCACCCGCCCGTGTGGACTGACATGTTGCTTGAGGGGGAAATCAACTGTGCCAAAAATGTCGGAAACGTCCGATCCCCGGCTGTTTCCTGTTTTTTGGTTCCGGTTTTTCTTCACAGCCATAGAATTGATCTGACGTCGTTCATTTGCGTCCAGTTACCTATGTTTCTTGTGGTTTCTGCTGATTTGTACTCTGCCAGAGGCTCCCAGAGATGAAAAGTAGCAAATAGGTCGATTTCGTTACCTCCCGTTCCGTCCGGCGGGAAAGCCGCTGGACATGCCGGGCGGAACTGCGCCATCTTCGCGGCGAACGCGCACATGCATCAAGCATGTCCCAGACCGGAGTGGAGTTTTATTGATGGCAGAGCTTAATCGCAGGCCCGTTGCCTCGTTGTGGATTGGCGACAAGCTGCATTATATCAACCAATTGTGCCTCAAGTCTCACGTTCTGGCGGGCCACCCGACGACGCTGTATTGCACCGGCAATGTGACCAACGCCCCTGAAGGTGTCGAGATCCGTCCGGCAAGCGAAATCATGGATATCGACATGGATATCGTAGAGCAAACCAGCGCCTCGTTTCTGTCGAATGTGTTCCGCTACAAGATGATCCGTGCCGTCGACGCAATCTGGATTGACTGCGATGCGTTTTGCCGTGAACCGTTCCCCGATGAAATGACCCATATCTTTGCCGGCCATGGCCTCCGCGGGGCGTTGAATTGTGGCGTGGTCTACATCCCGAAGCAGGGCGAATTGATCGACATGCTTCTGGACTATTATGAAAACCTTCCCGAAGCTCCACCTTGGTTCAGCAGGCACCAACGCAAAAAACTGGATCGTTTCGCGGACGAACCTCACGCCGTTCGAATTTACAAAGCCGAACGCACGGCGTTCGGGCCTCAGGCATTTACCTATTTCGCCCAACAGACCGGTGATTATGACAAGGCGCTCAGCCACGACTATCTTTACCCGGTTCCGTTTCAGTTGAACGATGTGTTCTTTGACCCATACAGCCGGGTAGAAGGCCATTTCACCGACAATACGCTGTCTGTTCACCTTTACACCAACGGCACAAAACCCTGGTGGCGCAAGAACGCGCCCCTTGAAGGGTCGTATGTCTGGCGCATGTGCCAAGAGGTTGGGATAGAGCCTGAAAAGGCGCTGAAGTGATGAAGATCTGATAGGCAGACCATGGTGAAAAATTCGAACAAATCTCTGACAATTTTCTATATTGTCGAGCCACCCGAATACGAAGTCATGGCATGCTATCTTTTGGCATCAATCCGCCGCCGTTTTCCGGCGGACGTAACAGCAATCGGCTATTGCCCCGCGCATCGCTATGATGAACTGCATCCCTCGGTGCATATTGCACATGAGAAGATGGGGGCGGAAATCCGGACCTTCAAGGCCGAAGGGCGCTTTGACCCGGCCTACCCTCATGGCAACAAGATCCTGTCTGCGCTTGAGCCACGCGATACCGAGTGGTCGATGTTTGTCGACTCGGATGTTCTGTTTATCCGGGACAACTTGCCAAAGAATATAGTGCGGGACGGCCACGTCTCCTGCTCGGTCGCGGCTTCCATGATTTGGGCCGAGCAAACAATCTGGGATACGATTTATGGCGCACTTAATATGGACATCCCAAGCGAGCGCTATCCCCTGATGCGCCGGAGCAAAGGCCCCGTGATCCCCTATTTCAGCTCTGGATTGGTGGCATTCCCTGAACAGGATGTCACGGGCAAAGGGCGTTTTCCCGATGTCTGGTATGACACCGCGCAAATCCTGGACAAGGTTGAAAAACTGGACCGTCGCAGGCCTTACCTGGATCAGATGGCAATGCCGGCAGCGATACGGCGTGCAGGTCTCGACTGGAACCTGCTGCCAGAAGAACAGCATTTCATCCTTGGTGGAAAGCTCAAGGACCAACCCTTGCCGGAAGACCGGGAAATCTACACGATTCACTACCGCAACATGGAGAACCTGCGGACTTCGGGAAAGCTGCGTGAAGCACGCGACAACCACAAGAACCTGACAGGTGAGAAATACGTGCGGCGGCTGGCCGAAAACGCCGAAACCTAACGTCCTTCCCGCCGTGACGATTTCAATAGCTACCAGTCAGGCGAAAACCCAGAGAAGTGTCAATCCTGATTGGTTCCGACGTTTGCGTTTTTGACCATCAGACGTACCAACGCACCCAATTGTTCTTTTTGCACCCCGTCAAAGCCTTCGCTGGCATCCTCATTCGTCCTTTTCGAAGGCTTGGAGAAAAGTTCGGGTTGATCGGCAAAGTACCGCAAGCGCAGTTTTTCGTTCTCGGTGTCAAAGGTCTTCAGGAACGCGCGTGCCTGTGACGGTGACATAAGATCATTACTGGCACTAAAGCCTGCCAAATCGAGTTGTTTTAACTGCTTATAGAACGTCCTTACCTCTTTTCCCGAATAGTTTTGCCTGAGTAAAAGCAAAAGATCCGCGATATTCTTACTTGGCGAGTGGTTGCGCTCTTTGGAGCCGCCATCCGCCAGTGACTGGGGCAAACTGGCGCGATGCAGGAAGTCCTTCACCGCATCCTGCTCTATCAGTTTTTCCCGCTCATACAGGCAGGGCTCTATCCTGGCGTTGGGAAAGTTTGCGGCCCAGTCTTCCAGAATAGCAACGTAATCTGTCAGCTCTTTACTTCGTCTGTCTGTCAAGAACTCATCAAACGGTATGCTGATACGGCCATTTTTTAGTTTTTGTTTATAGAATGCCTCCACATACCTGTCTTGCCGTCTCAGATAGATAATGATCTGACCTTCAAGCTCTGTAAGAAACGGCATGGCCGCCGCAACTTTCTGCGCCGGCAATAAAGACAGCATTTCACTCGAAATTATTGCTTTCGCGCCCTTGGGGAGCCTTCCCAATTCCGATTGAACCATCTGACAGGTTTCTTCCGGCCGGCCCGAACGGATGGAGATTGCAAGAGGATTATGCGCATTCCGGCTTCGGCCAGCTTCGAGGTAGTGAACATTGTGTTCGCGAAGCAGATCCACCCCTCCAGCCAACGCGCTTTGGATCGCTGTTGTCCCGGTCTTGGGAGTGCCTATGTGGAGAATTACTTTTGTCATTGTCAATCTGGCTTGAACCTGTCTCGATTTGCTTCGCCCTGATGTTACGCCAATTTTGGCGGGGTCTCTTTCGTTTTCCTAGTTCTCCAGCTTGACCCGCAAATCGCGCAACGTGGGCAGCACTGCGCGCACCCGGTCTGTTCCCAACTCATCCACCACCTGATTGATCATCGGCGCGATGGCCGAAATGGCAAGGGTACGGGCCTGCCGCCCGGCCGGACTAATCGCCACCATTTTGCGCCTGGCATCATCCCAGTCTGGACGAATGTGAATGTGACCGGCCAGTTCCAGCTTGTTAAGCGTATTGGTCATCGCCCCGCGTGTAACGTGAAAGGTCTGCGCCAACTGCGCCGGAGTGCGCTCACCCGATACCACAACCAGATGATTCAGCACCGAAAAATGCGAGATTTCCATGCCCTTGGGTAACACCCGGCTTAGCCGGTTTCTCAGCAACAGATCCGCCGTCAAAATCTCGCTGAACAGCGTGACTGCCAGGGCATTTGTATCATCATTCATTCAGGGGCCATCAAAGGGTCGGACATGGGTCAGCGACGGGATCTTGCGCCGCGCTTTTGTAACCTCTTTATCATCCATATCGAATATGTGAATGCCCGGATCGTTCCCACCATCCACAAGAACCTCGCCCCAGGGCGAAATGGCCAGGCTGTGACCATAGGTGTCTCGCTTTTTCCCCAGCGTGCAGGCGTGTGTGCCGCACTGGGCTGGGGCAAGCATGTAACAGCCGTTTTCAATTGCCCTTGCCCGCAACAGCGATTGCCAATGCGCGGCCCCCGTAACTGGCGAAAACGCCGCCGGGGCGGTCAGGATCCGCGCGCCGGCCTGCGCCAGCGCGTGATAGAGATGGGCAAAACGCATATCGTAACAAATACCAAGGCCAACCGCGCCAAAAGGTGTATCGGCCAGAACCGCCCGCGTACCGGGGCGATACCCGGCAGATTCGCGATATGTCTCCTGTTCTGACACCTGCACATCGAACATGTGGATCTTGTCATAACGCGCCCGAATTCCCCCATCCGGTCCAATCAGAAACGACCGGTTGGCGAATCGCCCATCAGGATCGTCGGTTTTCAGCCCCAGCGAGCCGATCAGCAGCCAGATGTTCAACGCATCTGCCTGTTGCCGCAGGGCCGCCAGGGTTGGATCATCTGGCTCAAGGCGCAGTACCTCGCGCTGCCTTGTCCGGCTGGTGGAAACGCAATTGGTGACCTCAGGCGTCAGGACAAACCCGGCACCTGCCGCTGCGGCCTCGGCCACCAACCCGCTTGTTATCGGCAGGTTTGCCGCCGGATCGTCCCCGGAACAAAGTTGAACAAGTGCGGCTCTCATCACGCAGCCAGCAGCGCGTCCAGCTTGCCCGCGCTTTCCAGAGCAAACAGATCGTCACATCCGCCCACATGGACATCGCCAACAAAAATCTGCGGCACGGTCCGACCGCCATTGGCACGCTGTATCATCTCAGGTTTACGGGATGGGTCTCGAAACACATCAATCTCCGAGAAGTTCGCCCCTTTTTGCTTCAGCAACCGCTTGGCGGCGTGACAAAACCCGCAAAGCGGCGAGGTGTAGATTTCGATCAGTTGCATATTCCAGTTCCCTAACAGTCAGGTAGTTGTCGGGGATTTAGTCATCCTTTGCAACGCGCGCCAGAGTCACAACATAAATTTCGCGTGCACCGCCCGCACGGCACGCCTCGGCACAAGCTGTCAAAGTTGCACCCGAGGTCATGACATCATCGACCAAAAGCACCGCCCGGGCGGCCATTCGGTGGCACCGTCCGGGATGCGGTTTTATGGTTCCGGCCAGATCGGCGAAACGCATCGCCGCCGTCTTGCCACCCTGTGGCGCGGCGCGTTCGGGGCGGATCAACAGATCAGGGCACATCGCCATCCCGGTTTCACGCGCCACTGCCCGGGCCAGCAATGCCGATTGATTGTATCTGCGTTTCGCCAACCGTGACCAATGCAACGGCACCGGAGCAATCAGCATCCCGTCCTTCAGAAACGACCGGGCAGCGCGGGCCATCCACAATCCGGCGGGACGGGCAATCTCGGGCCTGTCGCCGTGTTTCAGCGCCAAAACCATCTGGCGGGCCCGGTCCTTATAGATCATTGCCGCCCGTCCCTGTTTCCAAGGGCGCGGTCTGGTCATGCAGTCATCACATTCAAGCCGGAAACCATCAGCCTGGCCCGGCAAAGGTAGCCCGCAGGCATCGCATACTGCCCCGCCGATAAACGGCGTGTCGCGCCAACAGGAACCACACAAACCAAAGTCGCTATCAACCATTGTGCCACACCCCAGACAGCGCGGTGGATAAAGCAATTCAACAGCTGTTTGTATCCTGCCCCACATGACCCTAGTTTACGCCCATGACTTCTGCGCCCTCTCTGTTCGACCGACCCGCACTTATCGCCCATCGCGCCAATGCCCGCCGTGATGCCCTTTTTCTGCACGATCTGACCCGTGATGAGGTGCAGGATCGCCTAGAACTGGTTAACAGAACGTTTACGTCCATAGCCATCGTGACTCCTTTTCCGGATGTCTGGGTTCCGCATTTCCCCGGTGCCATNTTCATCGCGGACAATGACACNCTCGATTTTCGCGCTTCGCAGTATGATCTGGTCATCCACNCCATGTGTCTGCATTGGGCCGAAGACCCNGTNGGCCAGTTGATCCAATGCCGGCGGGCGCTGAGGGAAGACGGGTTGTTTCTGGCTGTGCTTCTGGGTGGGCAAACCCTTAACGAACTGCGCGCCGTGCTGTCGCAGGCCGAAAGTGAAATCACTGGCGGCTTGTCGCCGCGCATCGTGCCCATGGCGGAAATCCGCGACCTTGGCGGATTGCTGCAACGGGCCGGTATGACCTTGCCGGTGGCCGATTCGGTGGCGTTGAGCACCACTTACCGCGACATGACCCATTTGATGCACGACCTGCGGGCCATGGGCGAGACCAACGCACTTGCGGGTCGCCTGCGCCGGCCAAGCCGCCGGGCGATATTCGACATGGCCTCGGATCTTTATCAGAACCATTTTGGCGCACCGGATGGCCGCATCAAATCCAGTTTTGAACTGATCTGCCTGACCGGCTGGTCCCCCTCTTCCGACCAGCCCAAACCGTTGCGCCCGGGATCTGCCCAGGCCCGGTTGGCTGATGCCCTGAAGGTTGCGGAATCCAAATTGCCAGATTGACCCGCCAGCAAAAGCGGTTATCTGCATTGCCATCCATCTAGCCGGGAATTCCTGATGCCAGACAACTCACCTACGAACCGCCAGGCTTTTCTTACGCAATCAGGCAAGATCGGCATCCTGCTTGCCAATCTGGGCACGCCGGACGGCTATGATTACTGGTCAATGCGACGCTATCTGAGCGAGTTTCTGTCCGACAGACGTGTGATCGACTATAGCCCCTGGAAATGGCAGCCGCTTCTGCAACTGGTGATCCTGACCAAACGCCCGTTCACCTCAGGCGCGGATTATAAATCAATCTGGAACAAGTCAGCTGACGAAAGCCCGCTGATGACCATCACCAAGGCTCAGACAGCCCGTATCGCCACTGCAATGCAGGAGGTCCATGGTGATCGGGTGATGGTCGATTTCTGTATGCGTTATGGCAATCCATCGACCCAAAGCCGGCTTCGCCGGATGGTTGACGCCGGTTGTCGCAAGATCCTGTTTTTCCCTCTTTACCCGCAATATGCCGGGGCAACGACAGCAACCGCCTGCGATGCGTTCTTTCATGCATTGGCAGGGGAAAAATGGCAGCCAGACGTGCGGACGGTGGGTGCCTATTTCGACCAGCCCACCTATATCAACGCGCTGGCCCTGTCGGTCGAGAACACTTACAACAGTTTGAACTGGCGGCCCGACATTCTGGTTTGTTCCTATCATGGTATGCCGGAACGCTATGTCTCTGAAGGCGATCCCTATTTCGACCAATGCAGGGAAACCACGCGATTGCTGCAACAACGGCTGGGTTGGGATAACACCGAAATCATCTCGGCTTTTCAGTCACAGTTCGGTCCGGAGGAGTGGTTGAAACCATACACGATTGATGAGGTGGCCAGGCTGGCCCGCAGCGGCAAGAAAAGCATCGCCATATGTTCGCCTGCTTTCTCTGCCGATTGCATCGAAACGCTGGTCGAGATTGAAGACGAGATCAAAGAGAGCTTTATAGAAGCGGGCGGACAGCGTTTTGCCTATGTCCCCTGCCTTAACCATGACCCGGCTCACATCACTGCGCTTTGCGACGTAATCGAACAGAACCTGCAAGGCTGGCTGGACTAAGGTCGCAAAGGCCATCCCAAAAAAAAGGCGGTGATAAATCACCGCCTTTTTCATAATCTGTTGTGCACCAATTAGTTGGAAGCAACAGCAGCAGCAACCAGCACCAGCAGAACCAGCGGCAGAACGATACCATTGGAAGAACTTTGTGTCTCCTCAACGATAACCGGTGCTTCGATAACCGGCTCGGCCAGGTTACCAGCAGATGCGGTCGATGCGGCAGCAGCCAAAGTGGCGGCAAGAACGAGTTTTTTCATGTTAACCTCCAGAAAATTTCGCGCGATTCAAAACATATGACCGCGTATCTAAGACATACCTCGTAGCTTTTTCTAATCAGCTATGCGTCTGAATTGCAAACGCTTGTTGACCGAGATAGTCCCTGTTTGAACGGTTTGTGGTCAAATAAGCAACACTTGCGTGCCGATTTTAGTCAACTCGAACAATTCGGCAATGTGTTCGTTGTAAAGGCCGATGCAGCCATTCGACGACTGTCGCCCGATTTTGCGCGTATCGTGGGTGCCGTGAATTCGGTAATATTTCCAGCTCAGGTACAACGCATGGGTGCCCAGTGGATTGTCCGGACCGGGGGGAATATGGGCGGGCCACTCAGGATTACGCTTGCGCATGTTGGGTGTTGGACTCCAACTGGGGCCTTCGACTTTGCGTATGACACTGGTGCGGCCCCGTTTTGTCAGCTGATCCGTTAGCGGCACACTGGACGGGAACAGCCTGTAATTACTGTGATCCTCGGACCAATAGTGCAGCGCGCGCGACGTCGTATCAACCAGAATGGCCCCATTCCTAAGGTTGCTGAAATAGGGCTCCCAGCTGATCGCGCGGAAACTGGAAATATTGCGTCTTACGGCCGGCTCCGGCTCGGGTGGCGGGCGCAACGGGTCAAAGGCCGGCGGTTCCGTACTTTGCGCAAGGGCTGGCGTGCCGATCATGGCGGCACTTCCAGCAAGAAAGCTGCGGCGTGTCGGGTTTTGAAATGGGTTCTTTGACATAACAATGGTTACCTGAACTTGTTGATCCTCGTTGGCACACATCATATGGCCAGAATGCCGCAGTCGCAAATCAAACAGATGTCAGAATCGATCTGACAGGTTTGTGAGTTTGCGCCGATGCCCCACACGCGGTAATGGCAAACGTAACAAAACAAATCAGGTTGGGCTATGGCGCGTGTTTTTTCCTTACTGTTGGCAGGTCTTATGGTCCTCGCGGCCTGTGGTGCGCCGACGAGTAATTCCGGCGCATTAGGGGCTGACGGCCTGCCCCTGCCCAAGGTGTACCGGATTCGCAATGCCAGCAAGGTGCAGTTCCGGATGCTTGATTCGGTCAATTCCCTGCGTTTCGCAGCCGGAGCACCACCTGTCCAGCTGAATGCCCAGCTGAATGCTGCCGCCGCAACCCATTCGCGTGACATGTCAAACCAGAACCGGCCCTGGCATTTCGGCTCGGACGGATCTTCGCCCATCGACCGGGTTCAGCGCGCCGGCTATCCGGATACGATGCTGGGAGAAGTCATTTCGGAAACTTACGAAACCGAACTGGAAACCCTTGCGGCCTGGATGGACGGTCCGGGTACCCGGGACGTGTTGTTGGAAAAGCGCGCCGTCAACATGGGGTTTTCCTGGTTTCAAGAATCCAGCGGCAAAATCTGGTGGACCCTGATTATGGGCGGCTAACGCCCCTTTAGCTATGCTCTCAACGTAATGAGCGTACCAATGTCGACCATCGCGTAAATCTGTTCGATCTCACGGTTTTTGACGGCGATGCAGCCAGCGGTCCAGTCAGGGCCTTTTGCCGGTATCAGGTTGGGCTGACCGTGTATGAAAATCTCGCCACCGGGACTTTTGCCCAGCGCCTTGGCCTCAGCAATATCCTTGGAGTTCGGATACGAGATGCCAAGTGACAAATGAAAGCTGCTGTTGGGGTTGCGGCGGTTAATAAGATAGGTGCCTTCCGGCGTCTTTCCGTCGCCTTCGATCTTCTTGTCCCCCGTTGGCGCAAAGCCAAGGTCGAACCTGTACTGTTTCAGTACCTGCTCGTTGTACAGCAGATACATATTACGCTCGCCTTTGTTCACCACAATTGATGTAACTTCGGGTCCGTCATAACCCTTGAATCTAGTGCCGCATCCGGCCACCGCCAGAGTTGCAGCCATGCCAATTCCAAATGTGCGTCGTTTCATAATACTGATTTGCCCAATCGCCTCACTTATCCGAATACCCCGCCCGGACTGAATTGCAAAATCACTTTTTCGCGGCAAGCCGGGTAAACGACGCCACCAACTCGGTATGGGCCGACCAGCGAAACTGATCGACCACCTGCACCCAGTCCAGAGAATACCCCGCCTCCGTCAACACTCTGGCATCGCGGGCAAAAGTAACCGGATTGCACGAAACATAGGCAATTTTCGCCACCTGCGCTTTCGCCAGCTCAGCCACCTGCGCAGCGGCCCCCGCGCGCGGCGGATCCACTACAACAACCCCGAACCGCGCCAACTCATCCGGCAAAAGCGGGCGACGGAACAGATCGCGCGCCTCGGTTGTAAGGTGTTTCAACCCCGTCGCTTTTCGCCAACCCTTATCCAGCGCCTCGACCGCCTGCGCATCTCCCTCAACGGCCAGAACTTCGCCCAACCCGGCCAAAGGCAGGCTGAAGGTGCCGCATCCGGCAAACAGATCGGCGATTTGGCTGGCTCCTTCGGCGATTTCGCAAACTGCGGAAACCAACGCGGCCTCGCCTTCCCGCGTGGCTTGCAGGAACGCGCCGGGTGGCGGCACCACCTGTGCAACCCCAAAGACCTGCGCCGGCGGAGCGGATATGGCTATCACCTCACCATCCCAGGATAGTCGTGCCATCCCGTGAACCTGCGCAATCTGCGCCAGTGCCTGTTGCAGCGGGCCATCCAGCGGCTTGCCCCCCGTAACCGAAACATCCAGACCCTCGTCCGAGCATGTCAACGTGACCGCCAAGGCAGCCTTGCGACTGGTGCCCTGTATCGCCAGTTCTTCAGTCATCGGTATCGCGGCCAGTATCGACGGGTGCAAAAGCTGACAGTCGGGAACCTGGGTAATCACATCTGATGCGCGCGCATGAAACCCCGCCATTGCCCCTTTCTTGGTGCGCCGAACCGCCAAGGTTGCCCGTCGGCGTGAGTTGGCAGGCGAAATTAGGATGGATCTCATTTCAGGCTCTAAACCTTGCGAACTAAGCGCGTTTTGCACCAACCCCTGCTTCCAATGCGCCACAAATCCATCCGAGGCATGCTGAACCTGGCACCCGCCACAGGCCTTGTAATGTCGGCACGCAGGCGCAACACGATCAGCCGAAGGGGTCACAATGCGAATTTCGTTCAGTTGCGTGCCCTCCAACACGCCGCTAACCACCTCACCCGGCAGGGTGCGTGGCGCAAAAACTGGCCCGTCAGCAATGCCATCGCCCTGATGGCCCAGCCTGTTTATGGTTACGTCTGTGTTCATATCCGCCTCATAGCCTTACGCGTAAGTGACGAAAAGATCTTATTCTGCGGCAGCCTCAGTGCGAATGAATCCACCGGACTGGCGATTCCAAAAATTTGCGTACAGCCCGTTCTGGGCCAGCAACACGTCATGCGATCCGCTTTCGACAATGCGCCCGGCGTCCATAACAATGATCCGGTCCATCTCGGACAGGGTCGACAGGCGGTGCGCTATGGCCAGCACGGTCTTGCCGCGCATTACCCGATGTAACGCAGTCTGAATAGACGCCTCGACCTCGCTATCCAAGGCGCTGGTTGCTTCGTCCAGCACCAGAATCGGCGCATCCTTGAGAATGGCGCGCGCCAGGGCAATCCGTTGACGTTGGCCCCCGGACAGCTTTACACCCCGCTCGCCCAGATGCGCTTCATAACCGCGCTGGCCATTATGGTCCTCAAGCCCCAGAATAAAGTCATGCGCCTCAGCCCGTTTGGCAGCGTCAATCATTTCGGCCTCGGTCGCATCGGGACGGCCATAGAGGATATTCTCGCGCGCGGACCGGTTAAACATTGCAGTCTCTTGTGTAACCATGCCGATCTGGCGGCGCAGGCTTAGCTGGGTGATCTGCCCCAGATCCTGCCCATCAATACGAATACTGCCGCTTTCCCCTTCATAGAGCCGCAATAGAAGTGAAACGAGTGTCGATTTTCCAGCCCCCGAAGCCCCCACAATACCCAACTTTTCACCGGCAGCGATGGTCAGATCAATATCCTGAACACCCCCGACATCACGACCATAGGCAAATCCGACGTGATCAAAAACAATCTCTCCCTTCGGCACCTGCAAGTCGCGCGCACCGATTGCGTCAGGCAGGCGGGTACGGGCGGTAAGCGTGCGCATTCCGTCCTCAACCTCGCCAATATCGGAATAGATACCCATCAACGCAAAACTCACCCAGCCGGTCATTTGCGAAACGCGGATCGCAATCGCACCGGCGGCCACGATATCGCCCGCGCTTGCCAGCCCCCTCTGCCACAGAAGCAATGTCATACCAATTAACAACACCGGCAAAAGCCCGGCCAGAGACATCAGCCCAAACCGGAAGAATGCCGCCAGATAGCCAAATTCAAGTGCGCGATCACGAAACCCGCTCAGCGCGCCCAACGCCGCGCGGTCTTCGTGTTCAGCATGAGCAAACAGCTTGACCGTCTTAATATTGGTGATCGTGTCGACAATCTGGCCCGAGACCACTGCACGCGCGCCAGCCCGCCTTGCCGCCCGCAAACGGACACGCGGCAAAAACCAGCGAACCAACAGAAAATAGAGTATCAGCCAAACCAGAAAAACCAGCGTGACTTGTCTGTTGATCCACGTCAGAAGCGCCACTGACCCAACCAATGAAGCCAGGGCAAAAGTCACGACATTGATAGATTCAACCACGACATTGGTCATCGCGCTTGCCGCCTGCATCTGTTTCTGTGCTATGCGCCCGGCGAAATCATCGTCAAAGAATTGGACCGACTGACCCAATGTCCAGCGGTGCAACCGCGACATCACCAGCGGATTCACATTTGGGCCAACAACAACCGAATTGGCAGTTGCCGACATGCCAAACAGGATCGGTCGTGCGAGCAGGAAAAACGCTGCTCCAGCAGCGAATTTCCCCAAATTAGAGCCTGAAAACAATGTATCTGGACTGCTTTGGATGGCTGTATCCACAATCATACCCAGAATGAGCGCGGTCCCGGCCTCGATAACCCCCGCAGCGGCGGAAATGGCCGCTGCGACCAGCAATGCCGGCCAGGCACCGGTCAGGCACCACCCCATGAAGGCGCGCAATGTTTGCGGCGGCGGGCCGTCTGCGGGGCGAAAAGCATCTATCCAGTTGGCAAGTCTCATTGATCATCCTCTGGATTAAGAAAGCCCCCAGACTGGCGAATCCAGAAACTGGCATAAAGTCCGTCCCGAGCCAACTGCACGCCATGACTTCTTTCTTCGACAATGCGCCCCTGATCCATGACCCGATTGTGGTCCATGCAATAGATCAGGACAACAATTCCGCCCTGCTCAGCGAAAAACCGGAGGCGATCCATCTGGATTCCAACTCTGACAGCCGCGCCCCAAGGTCAGGACCGGTAAGATCCGGCATCAGATCCCTGGCGCTTACAGGAAACCGGGCGTTTGCACCAACCGTGACCAATCCCATCACTGCATTGTCCCAAGGTCGTTCCAGTAGCGCACAACGAAGCATCAGCGCATCACGGGCCGCGTCACCCTTCAAACGATACCCCAACTCCCCGGCCCCTGTTGCCTCGATTGCAGCCTTGCGCAACTGATCAAGGCGCGCGGCCTGTACCCGACTTAATCGCAAGGTCTTGCCCATCTCAACTCCGCCCAGCGCCGCCAACCGACGCAGCGGATCCGGTGCCGCTCCGGCTTGTGTTTCGATATGGATCAGCGGGGCAAGCGCACGGTCGTCCGCCCCCGGAAAAAGTTGCGCCAGCACCCCTGTGGCGCGCATTGCGGCCACTGATGGGGCAGGATCCGGGGCGCTTAGTAATTTCAACGCCTCGGCCCCAACCCGTTCGCGCGACAACATCGCCAAACCGTCCAGATTTTCTGCGATAGCCGACAGTGCCTCCGCGTCGAAACCCGCCTCTGCATCACCGTACCAGGCATGAAACCGAAAATAGCGCAGTGATCTCAGGTAGTCCTCTTTGATCCGGTCACTGGCCTGGCCGATAAATCGCACACGCCTTTCCCTGAGGTCCGCCATGCCTCCCAGCGGGTCAATCACGGTGCCATCTGGCCGGGCGTATATTGCGTTGAATGTAAAATCGCGCCGCGAAGCATCGTCCTCAATTCGAGTTGAGAATGCCACAACAGCCCGCCGGCCGTCCGTTGCGACATCTTTGCGAAAAGTTGTAACCTCGTGCGCCAGTCCGTTGCTGACCAATGTAACCGTTCCGTGGTCCAACCCGGTAGGCACGGCCTTGATTCCGGCGGCGCGGGCCAACTTCATCACGGATTCAGGCTCTAAATCAGTGGAAATGTCGATATCGGATGCCGCCAGACCCATCAGCGTATTGCGCACGCACCCGCCAACAAACAACACTTGCCCTCTACCCGCTGCAAGTGCCCCACACACACCTTGCGTCGCAGGGTTAGTGATCCACTCTGCGGCGATCCTGTTCATCCGCTCTGCATCCGCTCGGCCAACCCGCGCAACATGCGCGCGGTGGCACCCCAGATGTAATAGGGGCCGAAGGGCACAACCAGATAATGCCGCCTGACGCCACGCCATATGCGCGATTCAACCAGGTAGTTGTCTGGGTTCATCAGATGTGCCAGCGGCACCTGAAACGCCTCGTCAACCTCGCCAGGTTCGGGAGCAATTTTGAATCCCTGCTTCAAAATCGCCACGACGGGAGTCACGCGAAAACCGGTTATTGTTTCATGTTCGGGCAGCTTGCCCAAAACCTGTGCCAACTCAGAAGGCAGCCCGATTTCTTCGCGCGCCTCGCGCAGGGCCGCTGCGGTAACATCCGCATCGTCATCATCCTGCTTGCCTCCGGGAAAAGCGATCTGGCCCGGATGATGTTTCAGCGCCGACGATCGTTTGGTCAGGATCACCCGTGGCGCGCCGGTCGCAAGAGACACTGCAACCAGAACACCGGCAGGCCGCAATGTGCGCCCTTCGGGCAAACCTGAATCCAAGTTCAGATCAAAATCCGACGAGCCGGGACCAGATCGCGCCAGCGCCGCGCGCAGGTTTTCAACCAGATCATTCACTGGATGGGGTTTCCGCCTCAAACCCGACCGAGGCCGGGTCCAGCACGTAATGGGCACCGCAGAACTGGCAATCCGCTTGGACCCGACCATCATCGGCAATCATTGTTCCGATTTCTCGCGCCGAGTAGATTGACAGGCTTTGCCGCACCCGCTCCTGCGAACAGGTGCACCCGAACCGTACTGCCTGGGTATCAAAAACGCGTGGCTCCTCTTCGTTGAACAGGCGTACCAAAAGATCCGTGGGCGGAACTGTCGGTCCGATCAACTCCAGTTCTTCTACCGTATCCAAAAGGATGTTTGCCCGATTCCAGTTCTCAAGCTCGTCCCCGCCTACCAGATCGCAGGCGGTTAGCACCTCGCCTTTGCCCTCTCCTGCTGCCATCAGTGGCGAAGCCTTGGGCATATGCTGCAACATGACACCACCGGCGCGCCAATGCTCCGCCCCGCCCGGTTCGCGTGAGCGGCCAAAACTTAACGAAAACCGTGTCGGCAATTGCTCGGACTGGGCGAAATAGGCTTCGGCACTGTCGCTAAGCGATCTACCGACCAAGGGTGTAATGCCCTGATAGGGTTTCATGTCTGATCCCTGGTCGATCAGAACAGCAAAATACCCTTCGCCAACCTGATCAAACGCGGCACCATCTGTCAGGCGCTCGCTGTCAAAACTGGCATAGGCGCGAATCTGCGCCGCCTCGCCGTCTGATTGAGGGGCGTAATAGTCGGTGGCGATCATTCGCACCGGCCCGTTCGACTGAACCTGCAAAGACAATTTCCAGCGCAGTTTGATCGTTTGGCCGATCAATGCAGTCAACAAGGCCATTTCCGCCACCAGCGCTTCGACCGCGCGCGGATAGGCGTGTTGTTTCAAAATACCGTCCAACACGCCGTCAAGACGGGCAACACGGCCACGGATATCCGATGCATCAAGTTGAAAGGGCAGGACGCTGTCGTCCCACACGAGTTTTTTACCATTGGTCATGGGGTTTCCTTACACGCCACCAATTGGCATACCGCAGCTATATAGGGGCGGCAAGTATCGGGAAGAAGAGGCAGCCAGCATGATCAGACGTTTCGGAGACGCACCCGAGCCCGGTCGGACCTATCAACGCAGGGTCGGAGCCTATGGAATTTTGCCGCTAGGACGCGATTTGCTGCTTACCTGTCAATTTAATCCCAACCCAGATTTGCAATTGCCGGGAGGTGGAATTGATCCAGGCGAATCGCCCATTGCCGCGCTGCATCGCGAAGTGTTTGAGGAAACCGGCTGGCATATCGCAGCGCCTCGCCGAATCGGCACGTTTCGAAGGTTCGCCTATATGCCGGAATACGACCTTTGGGCAGAAAAGATCTGCCTGATTTATCAGGCCCGTCCGGTTCGCCGCTTGGGATTGCCGACAGAACCCAACCACGAACCGCTGTGGATGGACGCCGATCAGGCCGCAGGCGTATTGGGTAATCCGGGTGACAGACACTTTACAGAATGGTTTTCCAAATCCCGTTGAGAACTCCCATATTCGAACAAAGCTGCGGATACGTCGTCTTCCATCCCATATTCGTTCGACATCACTTGGGTCAGGTTCCAGAAAAGATCTTCCAGGAATTCCTGACCGGTCTGTCCGGGTCGGCATTTGTTGATTAAATTCAGCAATCCCTCTGACTCTAACATATCACCGTTTTCCAGACGGCATTCGGTAAACCCATCCGAATACAGCAATAGCCGGTCACCAATTTCCAGCTTTGCCTCAAACTGTTGATAAGGCGCGTCCGGTACAAGCCCCACTGGCAATCCACCTTCTCCAATATATTCAGCTTGCCCATCCCGGCGCAGGATCAGGGGGTGCGGATGGCCAGCCTGTACCAACTTGAGGTTACCGTTGTGCAAATCGACAACCGCGTAAACCATGGTAAAATATTCCTCGATCCCAGGATCGGCTATCAACCGGGCATTCAGCTGACCGGCCACTTCTTCCGGAGGATTCAATCTGTAATGATAGTTGAAACGTTTCATCGCCAGGTTCTGTTCAAAGTGCGAACTGCTCAGGTAACCACTCAAACGTGCGGTCATCATTGCCGACGTAATCCCGTGGCCGGACACATCGATGCTGTAAAATCCAATGGTGCCAAGCCCCGGAGAAAACATCCCTACAAGATCACCGCCGATGTGACCACACGGTTTGAGAAGCAGGCTAACGCGGGACGCGCCAAATTCGCGGGTCAGCTCCGGTAGCATTGATTGCTGGATTTTGCGGGCCTGCATCAGATCGCGGTCAATCCCGTCATATACTGCCTGCAATTGATCCAGCGTCTCGGTGACCACCTTGTTTGCATCGGACAACTGCCGCTGCATTCCCAAAATCCTGGCCCCTGCGGAGATACGGGCGCGCAATTCGTCCGGATTAACGGGTTTGGTTAAAAAATCGTCCGCACCGGCATCCAGCCCTTGCGCGATCTCGTTTGTCTCGCTTTTGGAGGTGAGCAGGATGAAGTATCCGTACTTGTCGCCAGGCAGATCGCGAAAGGCGCGACAAAACTCCAGCCCATCCATCCCCGGCATCATCCAGTCGCTCAACACCAGATCAGGCGCATTTTCGGTGCATAATTTCAAAGCCTGCTCGGCGCAGTCCGCCTCGATAATTTTGTATCCCTGTTTCTTTAAGGAACTGCACAGGATTCGGCGTTGCAGACGGCTATCATCGACCACCAGCACGC
>JGI24025J20009_10001069_pt1 | contig 21022 bp, 24 predicted proteins | sample Cruoilmetagenom3_FD_20009 | JGI IMG/M metagenome (IMG submission 20009) | reverse complement strand
AAAAATTAAGTGTAGTCAGTAATTGCACACCAAGATTTTAAAAATCTATTTTGAAATCAATAGGTTACTGTTGTTTTGCTTGGGGAACTTCAGGTTAATTTAAATGAGCACAAATGGGTCAGTTATGATGAGCGTTGAAGTTCGGAAGTGAGGAAAGCGGTAATAAAGGTCGTTTTTAAGTTCAGACAAGCAGCCTCCTGTCTGAATGATAGACGGTTTGAGCTATCAGGTTTGAATGGAAAGCAATGAAGTCGCAAAAAAAACCAAGAAGGAAAAACTGAAGCGGCAGGTCAGGTGTCCGCCCCGATGAATCAGACGCTTCTGACCGACATCCGCAGCCTGATTCTCTCGGCCCGCCGCCAGGTGGCACAAGCAGTCAATGCCGGACTCACTATGCTTTACTGGGAGATTGGACGGCGTATCCGGCAGGATATTCTCGAAGAAAAGCGGGCGGTCTACGGCAAGGAAATTGTCGTCGCGCTGGGGCGACAATTGGAGGCCGAGTTCGGAAGGGGTTTCGGTGAGAAAAACTTGCACCGGATGGTCCAATTCGCTGAGGTTTTCTCCGATGAAAAGATTATCGCCGCACTGCGGCGACAATTGGGCTGGACCCATTTCAAGTCCTTGATTCCCATCGAAGATCCCTTGAAACGAAAATTTTACACTGAAATGTGCCGCATCGAAGGGTGGAGCACACGGACCCTGGATAAAAAAATACAATCTATACTGTTTGAACGCACGGCCCTGTCCCGCAAGCCGGAAAAGCTGGCGGAAATGGAACTGAAAGCCCTGCGCGAGGAGGACAAACTAACATCCGATCTGGTGTTCGGCGATCCCTACCTGCTGGATTTCCTTGGTCTCAGAGATGCTTATGCCGAAAAGGATATGGAAGCAGCCATCCTACGTGAGATGGAGGCCTTCATTCTCGATCTGGGGGTCGGATTCGCTTTCATGGAGCGTAAGCCTTCACAGGGCACCGCATCTGCTTTGTTGTCGGGCACTTGAAGTACAGGGAGTACGTCTGCGTATCCGTACGCCTCGCATCTGCAGCACCCTGTAAACGCTTACAGTTCGCTGAGTTGCGGTAAAAAGGGCGTTGTAATCCCGTGAACGGTTACCATGGAGCGGCAAAAACGCATCATAGTTGATGGTGTTGACCATTACCTGGACCTGCTTTTTTACCATCGCAATTTGCATCGTCTAGTGGCCATTGAGTTGAAAATCGGGTCCTTTCAACCTGGCGATAAGGGCCAGATGGAGCTGTACCTCGGTTGGCTGAACCGTTATGAACGAAAACCAGGGGAAGAATCCCCCATCGGATTGATTTTGTGCGCTGGAAAACGGCGCGAAACCATCGAATTGCTCGATCTTGAAAAAAGCGGCATAAAGGTCTCATCCTATTGGACTGAAGCGCTCCCCAAGGCGGAGTTGGAGCGCAAGCTGCACGAGGCGGTAAAGCTTGCTCGTGCAATGGTTGGCGCGAAAAATGAAATAGCGGAATAAGTAGAGATAGCCCATGAATAGCGGTTTTCGACCAAAATTCACCATCACCAACCGGATAACTGCCGGTCTCACTCTTATTGAGCGAGCCAGGGAGTTCCCGGAAACTGCAACTCTGTCTGAAAACTGGGTTCAGGCGATGGGCGGTCAAAAAAATAATGGTATCAGGGTAGGTTAATGGCAAAGAAGATCGAAGAAAACGCCATCCCAAGCAAAGGTGAAATTATCCTGTATCAGTCCCCTGACGGCGAAATTGCGCTGGACGTACGACTTGGCTGGCGATACGTTGTGGCTCGGAAGAAATGAGCCATTTATGGGACATATGAGGCACTTGTGGTATGCGATCGGAAGGTGCTTCTCCCGTACAGAAAAGTATTGGAGGAAGGAAAAATGAAAGTATCCTATGATCCAAGAACCGATACGCTAAGTGCGATCTTCATGGAAGATGTTCAGGTCACTGAAAGCGACGAAGAAAAACCTGGGGTAATTCTGGACTACGACCAGGAAGGCCACTTAGTCTCTTTGGAGATTCTTGAGGCCTCTCAGCGTATTATGCAAACCCGCAAAATAGAATTTGAGACCATTGAACACTCAACTGCGATGGAAGTGCAATGATTAAGATGGAACCTTGGTATAAAGTGTGCTACACCGCGAAAGGAAGTCCGGGAGTGCCGGTCGTTCAATCCGGATGAGTTTGCCATCCACTTGGAACAGGTTATCGCCAAGACGGCCCCTGTGGATTACCGAGAGCCCAAGCAGTTCTTCGCGCGGACCTGCTTTACGCGGGCGCTACGCGAGCACGCTGGAATGGTGCTCCGTCGGCTCTCCGGCGAGACGGTGAAGACGCGGCTCACCGTAGGACATGGAGGCTACGGAACCGGTTACTATGTAACGTATATTCAGTTTCTCAAAGGCTGTTATTACTTTTTGTAAGAGTTCATACGGTCCAATGTGACAATCTACGTGCTACCTCTCTGTTCAACCGTTCCCTGCTCCAAATTCCGGCGAAAGCCGGAATCTAGTGGATAGTCGCAAAATATGATTTGCCCGGACTTATTGAGAAGTTACAAACATTGCTAATATATCAACGGGTTAACAAAGGTATAAAGGGTAAAAAAGTGTCAATATTTAATATTGGCATAACCACCTGCAAAATAACGAATAATTGACAAAAAGCAGCAATTCTAATTATGACATATTTCGATATATCTCAAATAGTTATACATCATTCTCAATTTTCAAACACTTTAATTTTCTTAGAATTTCGTCGAAATTCTCATGTTTTTGAAATAGGTCAAAGTCCTTCACGTAACTAGAAAGTCAGCAACAATCTGTATTTATTGAGTATTATTACCTAATTCCATAATTAGAATTGCTGGACAAAAAGGGGATGAGTTACCACACCAGTTCCGGTTGACCCAAAAAAAATCACCTCATGACACAAACTTTAGGAGTTAGAGACCCGGATCAAGCAATGAGCCAGAAAATATATCAGCCGGTGCGTTTGGATTTGAGCAACCCCGTCTTTCAATGCCACTTTGATTCCGGCTTGTCCGGGTCAGGGAGATATGACATATGCTCCCCTCGTTCCATTCTTATGCTTTTTCCATTCAGAACTCACGAATCAACGGTTTAGATTTTTGGTAACCTCTGAACCCCTAAAATAATTCTCATTCCGGCAGCCGCAAATCCTCTATATTTTTTATGCTGTAGGCCTCCATGTAGTCCCTGATACCGGTCAGCACATCCTTTGCGGTGCCTGGCCGTACGAGTGTTGCCGTACCAATTTCAACTGCCCTTGCACCGGCCATCAGGAACTCAAGTGCGTCGTCCGGGGTACTGATACCACCGACACCGATTACAGGAATATCCACAGCCCGGACTACCTGCCAGACCATGCGCAGGGCGATGGGTTTGATCGCCGGGCCTGAGAGTCCTCCAAACACGTTTGCCAGGGCCGGACGCCTGGACTTAATATCTATGGCCATACCCAGGAGGGTATTTATGAGAGAAATGGCATCGGCCCCTGCGGATGCAACCTTTCGGGCAACTTTGGTAATATCAGTCACATTTGGTGTGAGCTTTATTATTACAGGAAGGTCCGTGGCTTTCTTAACTGCATGAGTTACATATGCCGCAGCTTCAGGATCTGTACCGAATGCAATACCCCCTGCCTTTACATTCGGGCATGAGATGTTCACCTCAATGGCCTTGACGCCTTCTGCCCCGTCGAGCTTTTTTGCTATTTCAGCATATTCTTCAACTGAATTTCCAAGGATGTTGACAATCAAAGAGGTCTTTGCATTCCTCAGCCAGGGGAGCTTGTCCCTGAGGAAAGACTCTATTCCTACGTTTTCAAGCCCTATGGAGTTCAAGAGGCCGCACGGGGTCTCCACCAGGCGGGGAGGAGGGTTTCCGGGACGGGGTTTGATGGAAATACCTTTTACTATAATTCCACCTACCTGGTCCAAATCAAGAAGACCATCTAATTCCGCCCCGTAACCACAGGTCCCTGAGGCGAGTAAGACCGGATTTTTGAGTACCAGGGAACCAATTTTGATTGAGAGATTGGGGGATTTGGTGATTGGATTTTTTTGATGGATCACTGGGTGTACTCCCAATTTACTTGATCTGCGTCAAATACCGGTCCTTCCTGGCACACGTGCAGAAACCCCCGGTTATCTGATTTCGGAACGGCACAGCCCAGGCACAGGCCTATGCCGCAAGCCATAGTGGCCTCCAGTGATACCTGGCAGAGGATGTTCTTTTTGCAGGCCATATAATAGACAGCCTTCATCATAGGCCACGGACCGCAGGTATAGATCTGCGCCAAGCCCGTGATTTCCTGGAGCGTTTGAGCCAACAGGTCTGTTACCATCCCCCTTTGTCCAAGGCTTCCGTCCTCGGTTGCAACATGAAAATATCGGGTAAGTCTTGAGAAGTCTTCAATGGTCGGGATTTCCGAAGCATTTCCAGCCCCAATCAATATGATAAGTTTACCGGATTGCTTAATCCTCTCTGCCAGAAGGAGCAAAGGTGCAATGCCGAGCCCTCCGCCCACCAGTATGCACGGACGGTCATAGATCAACCTGAAGCCCTGTCCCAGCGGTCCCAGCACCCTGACTATCTCTCCGGGGCGCCGCTTCGAGAGCAGGTGGGTGCCTTTGCCGACTTCTTTATAAAGAAAACTTATATGACCGTTTGCCCCGGTCTTGTAAATGGACAGGGGGCGGCGAAGCAGAGGGTCCCTGCTATTGTTGTATTTAACCTCAAGCATGCAAAACTGGCCAGGGTTGGCTGAATCCAGAATTGCAGGGGCCTTGATCGTAAGCAGGAAAATACCATGGGCAAGTTGTGTCTGTTCTAGAATCCTGGCAGGTATGTCGAACTTGGGCATCAGACCTTCCAAATAAGAGAAATGGCTGTAGCAGTAAACAGGATTATGCTTATGGCCCCATTAAAAGTGAAAAAGGCCAGATTCATCCGGGAAAGGTCTTTGGGGTTTACCACCAGCCTTTGCATTACCAGGAGTGCAAATGTGGTCAGTAAGCCACAATAGTATATCCAGTTGAGATGTGCCAGAAAGCCCACTGAAACAAGAGCGATAAAGGCCACCAGATGGAATATGCCTGAAATCCAGAAGGCCTTCTTTATCCCCCACCTTGCCGGTATTGAGTGCAGGCCTTGTTCCCGGTCAAAATTGTAATCCAGGCAGCCATATAGAACGTCGAATCCCGCTACCCAGAAAAGTACGCCTGTGCTGAGGATCAAGGGAAGGAATTCTACACTTCCTTTTACTGCAATCCATCCGGCCATAGGGGCCAGGCTCAGGGCCAAGCCCAAAAAGAGGTGGCACAGTGAGGTGAACCTCTTGGTATATGAGTAGCTTAGCACAACAGCCAGGAAAACCGGGGAGAGCAGGAATGCCAGTCGATTCAGTTCATAGGCTGCCAGGAAGTAAATCCCCGAAGCAACCATTACCATGATCCAGGCGTCCCTTGCCTTGACAGTCCCTTTGGGAAGCGCCCTCTCCTTCGTGCGGAGATTTTCTGAATCAAAGGGGATGTCAACTATACGGTTAAAAGCCATTGCAGCCGTCCTGGCTCCAATCATGGCAACAAGAATCCACAGGGAAGTCCACAGGTCAGGTGGTCCTTCAGCAGCTAAAAAAGCACCCAGGTATGCAAAGGGCAGGGCAAGGATAGTGTGCTCGAACTTTATCATTTCAAGCAGTATCCAAACCTTTGAAATTGCTGATTTGCTGATTTGCTGATTTGCTGATTGCACGCAGTTATCCTATTAACTAATGATTACACTGCAAAAAGTCATGAAATATGATTCCGCTATTCAAAATTCAACATTCAAAATTCACCATGCCACCTCTTCAGGCCTTCTACTTCGAGTCCTATGAATTCCGCCAACCTGCCGGCAAAGAATGATGCCATTTCATCAATATCTCCGGGTTGATAGTAGAAGCCGGGCATTGCAGGATATATTACGGCCCCGGCCTCTTCTGCCAACAGCATATTTTGTAAGTGGATTCGATTCAAGGGGGTTTCTCTGGGAACCAGGATAAGGGGCCTACGTTCCTTCAGGAAACAGTCAGCCGCCCTGTGGATCAGGTTTTGGCTGAATCCGTGAGCTATGGATGCCATGGTTCCCATTGTACAAGGGATGATTATCATGGCTTTCCATCTGCTTGAACCACTTGCCGGGGCAGCGGCCAGATTATCCGGGCTGTAAACTGTGTGTGCCATCCGGATTAGGGCCTGGAAGCCATCTTCCTTGATCTCAATCCTGGAGACCTGTTCCCCTGTCCTGGATACGATGAGATGGACCTCCTGGCCCAGGTCTTTTAGGATTTCGATTAATTTAAGGCTGTAGATAGACCCACTGGCCCCGGTGATTGCAAGAAGGATTGGCTCCTGGCCTTTATCCTTCATCATGTTTTCAGCCCCAGCTTTGGCCACAGCTTGTCAACCTTTTTGATGATTTCGTTTTCCATTGCTATTACATTTGGCCACTGTCTTGTGAACCCTTCCTCCGCCCACTTTCTGGTGCAGTCTATACCCATCTTGCTACCATAAAGGGGGAGTGGTGCTGCATGATCAAGGGCATCTACCGGCCCATCCGCAAAGACTATGTCCCTTCTGGGGTCTATGTTGTTACCCATGCGCCATAGTACCTGGGACAGGTCCTGCACGTCCACCTCGTTGTCAAAGATAAGGATTATCTTACAGAACATCATCTGGCCAAGACCCCAGAGGGCATGCATTACTTTGCGGGCATGGCCGGGATAGCGCTTGTCAATGGATATAAAGGCCAGGTTGTGGAATACGCCCTCAAGAGGGAGATTCATGTCCACAATTTCAGGCAAAGTCTTTTTTATCATGGGAAGAAAGAGGCGTTCAGTGGCCTTTGCCATATAACAGTCTTCCTGTGGAGGTTGGCCGACAATGGTGGCCGGATAGATGGCGTCTTTTCTGATGGTCATGCAGGTTACATGAAAGATCGGGTATTGGTCAGCCAGGGAGTAATATCCGGTATGGTCACCAAAAGGACCCTCGATTCGCCGTTCTTCGGGTTCGACATATCCTTCAAGAACTATCTGAGATGAGGCCGGGACCTCCAGGTCCACAGTCAGGCATTTTACAAGTTCGACAGGTTCTTCTCTTAAAAATCCTGCAAAAATGCATTCGTCTACGTCGTCAGGAAGCGGGGCGGTTGCCGCATAGGTCATTGCCGGGTCTGGCCCTATGGAGACGGCAACTTCCAGGCGCTGTCCCGTGCGCTCGGCAACCCTGTAATGGTGGGCTCCGCCCTTGTGGGTGTGCCAGTGCATGCCTGTTGTATTTTTGTCAAAGACCTGCATGCGGTACATGCCGACGTTTCTGATTCCTGTCTCCGGATGGCGAGTAAAGACCAGGGGCAATGTTATGAAAGGACCTCCGTCCTCGGGCCAGCAGTGAAGCACCGGAAGGCGGGTCAGATCGACGTCCTCACCTTTGTAGACTATTTTTTGACAGGGGGCCTTTGGGACAGTCCTTGGAAAGGCGTTTTTCAGGCGTTTGAGCTTGGGTATTATTTTCAGTTTTTTTAATAGGGTGTCAGGGGCCTCTGATTCGATAAAATCCAGGATTTCATCGCCAAGGGAGTCGAGGTTGGGCACTTCCAGGGCCATGGACATTCGCCTGTAAGACCCAAAGGTATTCATAAGCACAGGCATATCGAATCCCTGGATATTTTCAAAGAGGAGGGCCGGTCCAAACAGTTTGCAGACCCTGTCAGTGATCTCTGTTATCTCAAGGACCGGACTCACAGGCTCTTTGATCCTGACAAGTTCTCCATGTTTCTCAAGTTTTTTGATAAAATCCTGAAGATCGCAATACGCCATGGCTTCTACCTGCCTTTCATTTTCTGTCACCAATATCATCATACTCGTCTTGACGCTGACAGGCCAGTATGTTAAAAATTTCTGCCTGCGGGGCTGTAGCTCAGATGGGAGAGCGCTTGAATGGCATTCAAGAGGCCGGCGGTTCGATCCCGCCCAGCTCCACCAAACATTAAGATTACTATAGGGAGGGCCTTTCCGGGTTTTTCTTAATAAGTAAGGGCTCCTGCTAATGAGAAATTGGCCTTCTTCTGCGGCAGGGGCCTTATTGTTTATACCTAAGTTGAGCGGTTAGCTGTTAGCCATTAGGGTTTAGCTTTGGAAAATCAAGGCATTACATTAATTAGGAATAAAACACCCAACGGGTAAATGTTTGTAATAGCAAAACATCCTGTAATCATTAAACTAATAGCTAAAGGCTAATCGATCAATTTAATTTATAGCCATGGAACTGCGGGAAAATGTCTGACTCTCAACGCAAGAATAAAGACCCGGGCCGAGATCAAAAGGTTCGTGAAGATGAGCTGATACTCAAGGTCACAAAGGAAATAGTAGTAAAATTTATAGAAATGGGAAGGGTCACACCCACGTCCTTTGAAGAGATCTTTGAGCTTGTATACCGGACAGTCGCATCTGCCCAATCAAGGCATAGCAAGTAACCATATTCGTAACCGTATTCGTAACCGTTCACGGGTTCAAATGTCGCTCAAGTTCACTGAGTGAGGATTCATTTTTTGTCTTGACAGCCGGGTTCTCTTGTGATAGTTCAATCCACCAAAGTGGGTGATGTTAAACATGGACAAGGGCTAAAACAGTACCTTGACTTTGAATGTGGAAAAGAATATACACTGACACCAATTATACTTGAACGATAATTTTTTCTTAATAATGGCGCTGAAACTGAAGTGTGATTCAGCGATTCTCGCACCATTAACGGTTTGGGATTTATTGTGAGAGGAGGGCTATTGACATGATGAGCGGTTTTGAGACCATTGTCATGTATCTTGGCATGTCGCTGCTGGTGGTGATTCTCATGCTTGCCGGAGCTTATGTCCTTGGGCCTTCTCGTCCCAGCGCCAGTAAGCAAAGTACTTATGAATGTGGTATGCCACTCCTGGAACCCGGCCATACCCGTTATGATGTCAAATACTTCCTTGTTGCAATACTCTTTCTGGTATTCGATTTGGAAACAATCTTGATCTATCCCTTGGCTGTCAGATATCATGAATTGGCTGCAATTGGGTGGGGCGCTTTTTTTGAGATATTCATCTTTGTGGCGATTTTATTGGCGGGTCTTATTTATGCCATTAAAAAAGGTGCTATAGAGTGGGATTAGGGGGATAAGGCGTATGGCAATTGAGGCATACAATGGTGGCGGATGGATAGCCACCAAGCTGGAGTGGCTGATCAACTGGGGACGGAAAAGATCACCGTGGCCTCTCCCTTTTGGTACTGCCTGTTGCGGTATCGAGATGATGTGCGCTCTGGCCGCAGGTTATGATATGGCAAGATTCGGGGCTGAACGGCCCAGTTTTTCTCCGCGTCAGGCAGACGTGCTGATACAGGCAGGCACCATAAATCTGAAGTTGGCTCCTGTTTTTAAGAAGATATACGACCAGATGGCTGAACCCAGATGCGTTATTTCCATGGGTGCCTGTGCCAGCAGTGGAGGAGTTTTTAGGACATATGCCACGCTTCAGGGTATAGATAAGCTCGTGCCTGTGGATATTTACATTCCGGGCTGTCCTCCCAGGCCTGAGGCCCTGTTGCAGGCCTTGTTGATGTTTATCGAAAAGACTGAGAAGAGTCAGCCTATCACACATAAGAAGTACTCCGACTTATTGGTGGGTACCTAACCATGGATCTCAAAAACAGAGTGGAACAGTGTCTCGGGCCTAAAAATTTTGTTGTGGCCATGACTGAATGTCAAGGCGACCTCAGTGTGGAAGTTCCAAAGAGGAGCGTGGTTGATGTGATGCGCCTTTTGCGGAATACACCTGATCTCGGTTTTAATTTTTTGAGTGACTTGTTGGGGGTGGATAATCTCGACCTGAATAAGCCCAAGAAAAAACCCAAGAAGAAAACAGAAGAAGGTGAAGGGGCTGAGACAGAAGAAGAACCAAAAGATAAAGGGCCGTCTCCACCCCGCTATGAAGTAGTTTACCTGTTGCTTTGTCTTGAGCGCAATGAGCGCCTGCAGGTGAAGGTGCGTGTGGAAGAGAATGATATGGAGGTGGACACCTTGACTCCCGTGTGGAAGGCCGCAGATTGGCCTGAACGTGAGGTGTTTGACATGTTTGGCATACGCTTTAAGGGCCATCCCAATCTCAAGAGACTTCTGATGTGGGATGATTTCCCAGCCCATCCGCTCCGCAAGGATTATCCCCTGGAAGGGCAGGGAGAAGAACGCCACCTGATATACGACGATTAGGAGAAATGAAGGTGAATCAGAATCCCACTTCTCAGACCAGTTACGAGCCAGGTAACTATGTAACTATAAATATTGGTCCTTCTCATCCATCCATGCATGGTACCCTCCGTATAGCCGCTGTGACGGATGGAGAGACTATAGTTAAGGCCGACCCGGAGATAGGTTATCTACATCGGGGTGTGGAGAAGCTGGGGGAGAATCTTACATACCATCAATTCATTCCTATTACTGATAGGCTTAACTACTGTTCCGCCATTCCCAACAACGTGTCGTACGAGATGGCCGTGGAGAAGTTGATGGGTATTGAGGTCCCTGAGAAGGCCCAGCTTATCCGGGTTATCATGATGGAACTTGCCAGGATCGCAGATCACCAGGTCTGTATAGGGATTCTCGGCGTGGATCTTGGGGCTTTTACGCCCTTTTTCTATCTCATCATACAGCGTGAGGAAATCTACGAGATATTCGAGTGGTTCAACGGCGCAAGGCTGACCAACACCTTTGGCCGTATCGGCGGAGTGGATGCCGACTTGCCTGATGATTTTGAGCAGAGGTGGGAGGAGCTCAAGCCCGGTGTGCGAAAGGCCAATGATGAGACTGAAAAGCTCCTTACTCACAACCGCATCTGGATGGACCGTACCATAGGCATCAGTGCCTTTTCGGCAGAGGACGCCCTGAACTGGGGCTTCACAGGTCCGTGCCTGAGGGCATGCGGGGTCAAGAGGGATTTGAGAATAGATGAACCCTGCTGCATGTATGACAAATTCAAGTTCGAAGTGCCGGTCGGGAAAAATGGAGACGTATTTGATCGTTACATTGTGCGTATGATCGAGATGGAGGAGTCGCTTAAGATCATTGATCAGGCATACAAGCTTTACAAGGAAATGCCCCCTGATGCTCCTCTTATGGCAAGGGTGCCCAAGGTCATCAAACCCCCGGCAGGTGAAGTATATAGTGCTCTTGAGTCTCCCAACGGGGAGCTGGGTTTTTTTGTAAAGAGTGATGGTTCAGCCAATCCTTATCGAATCAGGATAAGGCCCCCATGTTACATGATGTTTCAGGCCCTTCCTGAGTTGGCCGAGGGGGAAATGGTGGCCGATTTGATAGCCTGTATCAGTAGTCTTAACATTATTGCCGGCGAATTGGACAGGTAAGGAGGCTGATGCCCATGGATGACTGGCTAATCGCAATTATTAAGGTCGTTTGCATCTGGGTATGGGTTTTGCTCATAGCCGTGGTCATGACCTGGGTGGAAAGGCGAGGTGCAGCTTTGATACAGGATAGGCCGGGTCCGAACCGCGCCGGTCCTTGGGGACTGTTCCAGCCCTTAGCAGATGGAATCAAGCTTTTTACCAAGGAGGAGATAATACCTACAAAGGCTCAAAAGCTTCTTTATATTATGGGTCCTTTGCTTTTTTCTGTTCCGGCCTTTTCAGCTTACGCGGTCGTGCCCTTTGGAGACAAGATCATTCTTGGAGGCAAGGAGATAATACTCCAGGTTTCCGATGTAAATATAGGGTTTCTCTTCATATTAGCCATTGGTTCCATGGCAGTGTACGGGGTAATACTGGGCGGCTGGGGCTCCAACAACAAGTATTCGATCCTTGGAGGTCTGAGATCTACCGCCCAGATGGTATCATATGAAGTGCCGCTGGGGCTGGCTCTGCTGGCTATTGTGTTCGTGTATGGCACGTTCAGCTTGAGAGATATTTCTCTTGCCCAGCAGGGGACTTTTTTGGGATTTCTACCAAACTGGGGGATATTCAAGCAGCCCTTGGGATTTATCCTGTTCATTGTGGCTGCTTACGCAGAGGCCAATCGTGTGCCGTTTGACTTGCCTGAGGCGGAAAGCGAAATTGTTTCGGGCTATCATACAGAGTACGGTTCAATGCGATTAGGGCTTTATCTCTTTGGGGAGTATGTAAATCTGGTAACGATATCCGGTGTTATTGTCGCCCTGTATTTTGGCTCGTGGCATATGCCATATATTGATTTGGGCGCATATCTCGGACCCATATCATGGGGGATAGTGTCTTTCTGTATATTTTTCCTAAAGGTATCGTTCTTCCTGTGGATGTTTGTGTGGGTCAGATGGACTTTGCCTCGGTTCAGATATGATCAGGTTATGGGTCTTGGGTGGAGAGGGCTGATTCCTCTTGGCCTGTTTAATATCTTCATTACTGCGCTGTTTATTCAGCTTACGGTCTAGTCGGAGCACATCATGGCCAAGCCGGTTGTAAAAAAGGAATACACCCTGAGTGAACGGATCTATCTGTGGGAGATCCTGAAGGGTATGAAGCTTACGTGGGGACACTTCTGGTTCAATTTTAAGGCCTGCTGGAGGCCCGGGCCCCATACGATTCCAACGTGTTGGCAGTACCCGGAAGATCGCACCAGAGAAATATCTCCTGTCTTTCGCGGTGAACATATGCTGCAAAAGGACGATAAAGGCAGGGAGACGTGTATTGCGTGTGGTATGTGCGCAAAAATTTGCCCGGCAAAGTGTATCACGATAAAGAAGGGCAAAAGAAAGGAAGGCGAGGAAGACAAGTATGCTGCAAAGACATATCCCGCGGCCTTTGAAGTAGACCTTCTGCGATGCATATTCTGCGGTTTCTGTGAAGATGCATGCCCCAAGAATGCCATTGTTCTGGGACAGAATTTCGAATTGGCTAGGTATACAAAAGAAGAGTGTATTCTGGATAAACGAAAATTGCTTATGAATTATCGTAAGGCCAAGGAAGAGGGCAAGCTCAAGCCGCCCAGGAAGCGTGTTCCAGTTGTCCCTGCGCCGCCTAAGCCGGAGAAGGATGAGAAGGCCGACGAGGGTGCTGAGGCAAAAAAAGGCAAGCCTGCGGTCGCCGGCAAAGCCAAGAAAAAGCCGGCTGAGAAGGCCGAAAGCAATGAGAAGGAAGAATAAACCAGGTGTTGAAAGTACGTATAGATGTAGAGGAATCGGGTGATTGATATGGATCTATATTTCTGGGTATTTGCCAGCATGTCAGTTCTGGCCGGGCTATTTACCATAGCCGCAAGGGACGCATTGCCCAGTGCCATGGGACTGCTTACGGTATTTATTGCTCTTGCCAGCCTGTATCTCCATTTGCATGCCCCGTTGATCGCTATTTTCCAGGTGGCCATTTATGCCGGGGCGATACTGATCCTGGTTGTGTTTGTTATCATGCTTCTCATGGCACCGGGTGAACGATTGGCTGCCATACAGGCCAATGTCTCATACAGGGGCGCTGGTGCCCTACTCGGGTTGTGTTTAATTGGTCTCGTAGCAGTCGGGACAAAGGGCGTGTCGGAGATAGTGTCTATGAAGGCACTCCCTGAAGGTTTCGGAAACCCATCGATGTTTGGTGATTTGTTTTTCCGGGACTTTTTGCTTCATTTTGAAGTTGTATCCGTACTCCTGCTTGTAGCACTGATCGGCGGGATCTATCTATGCAAGAAGAAACTTTAAGAGAGGGCTGAATGGCATCGCTCACACACTATATAGTTTTGTCATCGATACTCTTTGGCTTGGGGACCATTGGCTTTTGTACAAGGAGAAATGCCCTGATCCTGTTTATGTCTATTGAACTTATGCTCAATGCAGCAAATTTGATGCTGGTGGCCTTTTCCAATTTTATGGCCGACATGGCAGGGCAGGTTATGGTCATTTTTATCTTTGCAGTGGCTGCGGCTGAGGTTGCTGTCGGCCTTGCGATACTGATAGTCCTCTTCCGGCATGTGCGGGAAGTGGACATAACTAAGTTTAATGTCTTGAAATGGTAAAAAAACTATATACAGCCATAGCTGTTTTTTTGCTGCGTAATTAGGCCGTTTATGTAGGGAGTTGTTCATGGAAGGTTATCTGTTTCTTATACCACTTATACCTTTTATAGGATTTCTGATTAATGGCCTGTTGGGGCAAAAGATCGGGAGATCCGGTGTTTACTGCATTGGCTGCTCCAGTATAGGCCTGGCCTTTCTATTTTCTATTTTGGCCGTGTACCAATTGGCATGCAGCCCGGCTGAAGACAGGTTGCTCGTACAGACCCTGTGGAGTTGGATAACCGTGGGCAATCTTAATATAGATATGGCGTTGATGATTGATCCGCTTTCCGCCGTGATGATCCTGGTGGTTACGGGCGTGAGTTTTGTTATTCATATATACAGTATAGGTTACATGGCACATGATGAGTCATATTGGAGGTTCTTCTCTTACCTCAATATGTTCGTCTTTTTCATGATAATGCTGGTCCTGGGTTCCAACTATATAGTGATGTTTGTCGGCTGGGAAGGTGTAGGTCTTGCCTCCTATCTGCTGATTGGTTTCTGGTACAAAGAGAATGTGAATGCAGATGCGGGCAAGAAGGCCTTTATTGTAAACCGGATTGGGGACTTTGGCTTTCTCCTTGGTATGTTCTTGATGTTCATTACGTTTGGTTCCCTGTCTTATCTTGATGTATTCCCAAAGGCAGTTCACATGTATGAGCATGGGATGCTGGCCATGAACTCACCGGTAATGATAGCCATATGCCTCTTGCTTTTCCTGGGAGCAACCGGAAAATCGGCACAGATCCCCTTGTTTGTCTGGCTCCCCGATGCCATGGCCGGTCCGACGCCGGTCTCGGCACTCATCCATGCTGCCACCATGGTGACTGCCGGTGTCTATATGGTAGCAAGGACCAATGTTCTTTACACGCTTGCACCTACTGCGTTACTGGTTTTGGTATTAATGTCCGCGGCCACTGCATTTATTGCGGCAACCATTGGTATCCTGCAGAACGATATTAAGAGGGTCCTTGCATATTCTACTGTAAGTCAGCTTGGATATATGTTCATAGGTGTGAGTGTGGCTGCTTACGGGGCAGGCATATTTCATCTTATGACCCACGCCTTTTTCAAGGCCTGCTTGTTCCTTTGCGCCGGCTCTGTAATTCACGCCATGGGCGGAGATCAGGATATGAGGAGTATGGGCGGCCTTTGGAAGAAGATACCTATCACATATATCACCATGCTTTTTGCAACCATAGCGATTTCAGGTATTCCTCCTTTTGCAGGGTTTTTCAGTAAGGACGAGATTTTGTGGAAGGCCTTCACGTTTCCGTATTATCCTGTTGTAGGTAAGATAGTCTGGTTTATCGGCGTTCTTGCCGCCGGCATAACGGCCTTTTATATGTTCAGGCTTATTTTCATGACCTTCCATGGTAAGTTCCGCGGTACTGAAGAACAGGCCCATCACTTACATGAATCGCCATTAAACATGACAGGTCCCTTAATGATCCTTGCTTTTGGGTCAGTATTCGGGGGCTGGTTAGGCATACCGCATTTGATCGGCAGCCTCTTTGGACATGTCCCCAATGTGCTTGAGAATTTCTTTGAACCGGTATTTGCCAACTCACATGAAATAATCGCTGCCTACGCTGGTGTGCATCACCATTCCACTGTTGTAGAGTGGGTCCTTATGGCTGGCTCGGTGGCTGTTGCCATTGGCGGTATTTTCCTGGCTTATCATATCTACATCCGTCGTGTTGATGTACTTCCGGAAAAGCTTGCCGAGACCTATTCCATATATCACAAGCTTGTCTATAACAAATACTTTGTTGATGAAATATACTACTACGTGGTTGTCCTTCCGTTCTATTATCTTTCAATGTTCTTCTGGAAGGTGGTGGATGCGTTCTGTATTGATGGCGTGGGAGTGAATGGACAGGCATGGTTGGTACAAAGGGGATCAGGTGCGTTAAGGCTGGTCCAGAATGGTTACGTGCAGACCTACGGGGCATTTATGCTCCTTGGACTCGTTGTAATGCTCTGGTTTTTTATTGTGTAAAATCGGCTGGATTTTAATTTAGGGAACAGGGCCTGGAAAGAGAAGTTATGGAGTGTAACAAAACAAAAGGATCGAAGGGTAGATTATGAATGCTCCCATATTAACCTATGTAACATTCTTACCTCTGTTGGGAGTGCTGACTATTCTCTTTATCCCACAGCGGAGTGAATCAGGGAAGAAAGCAATTCGCTGGGTATCAATGGTAATATCCACATTGGTGTTTTTTGTATCGCTGAGATTGTACTTTGATTTCGATCCGGACGTGGCAGGGTTCCAATTTATAGAGAAATATATATGGATCCCCAGCTATGGCATCACCTATTTTATGGGTTTGGATGGTCTTGCATTCTGGCTTGTACTTTTGACCACCTTTCTTACTCCGCTTACGATTCTCTCCACCTGGTCGGCCATTACTAAAAAGGTGAAGGAATTCCAGATAATGATGCTGGTCCTTGAGACAGCAATGCTCGGGACCTTTGTATCTCTGGACCTCTTTCTGTTCTATGTGTTCTGGGAAATTATGCTCATTCCCATGTGGCTAATCATAGGTGTATGGGGCGGGGAACGAAGGATTTATGCTGCAATCAAGTTTTTTCTGTTTACCGCAGTCGGGTCGTTCCTCATGCTGGTGTGTATCATCGGCCTTGTTTACTTCCATCATCAGGAAACCGGTGATCTGACATTCAACCTGCTCTCTCTATACAATACGAATCTGGCAAGGACGTATGAAATACTTTTCTTCGCAGCCTTTGCCCTGGCATTTGCGATCAAGGTCCCGATGTTCCCACTCCATACGTGGTTGCCGGACGCCCACGTTGAAGCACCAACTGCCGGGTCAGTGATCCTGGCAGGTATTCTCCTGAAGATGGGCACGTATGGATTTTTCCGGTTTGCAATGCCCCTTTTCCCTGATGGGTCGGCCTTCTTTACTCCGCTTATTGTCGTTCTCTCGATTATAGGCATTATTTACGGGGCAATGGTGGCCATGGTTCAGCCGGATATCAAGAAACTGGTGGCTTATTCATCCGTATCCCACCTTGGTTACTGCATGATCGGGCTTTTTGTTTTGAACCGTCATGGTGTTGAGGGCTCGATCCTCCAGATGATCAACCACGGTATTTCAACCGGCGCCTTGTTCCTCTTGGTAGGTGTAGTCTATGAAAGACGCCATACCCGTATGATCGCGGAATATGGAGGGATTTGCAGGCCGATGCCTATCTATGCCTCTATCTTTTTCCTTATAACTCTGTCAAGTGTTGGATTTCCCACTACTAACGGGTTTATTGGTGAGTTTCTTATCCTGTTAGGGGTCTTTGAAGTGAACAAAGCCGCTGCTGTATTGGCAGCTACTGGTGTGGTCCTTGGGGCAATTTATATGTTCTGGATGTTTCAGAGGGTCTTTTACGGTAGGGTCTCAAACCCCAAGAACGAAAAACTTAAGGACTTGAATCGCAGGGAATTGGCCTATCTCCTACCTCTGGTTGCACTGGTATTCTGGATAGGCCTGTATCCCAATTTCTTCCTGAGCAAGATGCACAGCTCAGTGGACCACTTTATCAGTCAGGTCAAGATCTCTGCTGAACCTGCGTCTCCTGGTGCGGTTGTAGAGCATCATGCCTCTGTTGACAAGGCGCCTTTATCTGTGAGTGCAGCTAAGGAGTAATGAATATGAGCGACCTCGGATTTTCCTTTAGCCTGAGTCAACTATGGCAGGTAGCTGGTGGACAGATAATCCTCCTTATTGCCGGTCTAGTGCTTATTTTTGTTGATCTTTGGCTTTCAACAGATGAGAAACCGGACCATGTAGCAACAATGGGTTGGCTCACTGCTCTGAGCTTTTTAGTTGCGTTGAAGTATATGATTTGCACTGGGTGGACACTCAATGAAATAGTCCTGGTGGATGTTTTCTCTACAGAGAAGTTTGCCATATTCGTGTCGGCCATAGTCTTGATGGCAGGTATATTCGCGAGCTTAATGAGTATAGGCTATTTGCGGAACAATAAACTGGTTAGATCAGAATATTTCATACTGCTTTTGTTTGCGGTTTATGGCACCATAGCCATGGTCCAGTCAGTTGATCTGCTCATGATGTTCATCGCTCTTGAGGTGATGTCCCTTTCGGTATATGTCCTGGCTGCATTCCTGAAGGACGACAGGAAGTCACAGGAGGGGGCCCTTAAGTATTTCCTTCTTGGGAGCTTTGGGTCTGCGTTCTTCCTCTTCGGGGTTGCACTGATGTATGGCTTGACCGGTACTGTCAATATCACAAAGATCGCTCAGGTACTGTCCACAGGTCCTCTTCTTGAGAACCCGGGGGTGCTTGTTGCCATTGCTATGCTGATGTCAGGGCTGTTCTTCAAAATGGCCCTTGTACCCTTCCATATGTGGACCCCGGATGTCTATGAGGGTAGCCCGGCGATTATAACCGGGTTCATGGCGACAGCGGTGAAGGCTGGGGCCTTTGGGATATTTATCAAGCTCTTGTATGTTACTTTTACTCCGATTCTTGCGCACAGCGGGCAACCTGAGTTTCAATCCACGGTCAACTTGGCAGCCTTGGCAGTCTACTGGAAACCCCTGCTGTGGTGGCTGGCCCTTATTACCATGTTTGTGGGCAACCTGGTTGCAGTGTCCCAACAGAATGTGAAGCGCATGCTGGCCTATTCCTCAATTGCCCATGCCGGGTACATGGTTTTAGGAATCATTGCAGCAAACGATGAAGGTCGCATGGGTGTTCTGTTTTATCTCTTTGCTTATACGCTCATGAACTTCGGGGCCTTTGGCGTGCTCTATCTGTTGGATGGTCAGGAAGGAAAGGCCCAGACTCTGGACGATTACAAAGGGTTGGGGTTCAAGTATCCTGCTCTCAGTTTCCTGATGGCCCTGTTCCTGGTTTCCATGGCAGGTCTTCCCCCTACTGCAGGTTTTATCGGTAAGTTCTATGTATTTGCAGCGGCCATAAAAGAAGGATATTTGCTGCTTGCCGCCCTGGGTATAATGACCTGTGTTATCGGGGCCTATTACTACCTGCGGGTGATATGGATGCTGTATATGGTGGAGCCATCCAGGGAGGTCGTGGCCGGCAGAGTTAGCGTTACTTCAATGATCGCATTGATTGCTGCTGCTCTGGGGATCATGTATCTTGGAATATTACCCGAAGGGCTGGCACAAGTGGCTAATGTTGCCCAGCAAAGCCTTGCCATGGTCTTTTAAGCAACAGTTGACTTTCTGTTGTAACTAGCACAGAAAGAAGGACCACCCGGAAGTTGCAGTAGTATTTTGCCCTTCTTGCTCTAATTCTAAATCGGCGGCCTTTGAAAATACTTCTTTCCACGTTCTCTTAGGATATAGGGTTAAGTTCAGTGTAGGGCCGGGAATTTGGTTCGTATTGGCTTTGTCCCAACTCTCTTTTATTTCTTCTGATAATTTCTGGATATCCCCATTTTCGCTCATATTTTGTATAGTTGTGTTTGAAATGGCCTTAATAAGGGAGGTAAGGCCGTTATTGATTTTGTCTGATTCTCCTGGCTTGATATTGGGATCAAGGGGTAATACCAGGTCCAATAGATCTACTGGGGCCTCTCTGGGCTGTAGGGCTTCATAGGCCTTATCGACCAGATCCTTTACTGTAATACTTTCCCCGATTGGCCACGGCCCTGGCTCAGTGTATTTTTGCCACAACAATGCCCAGGCCCTCAACCGCTCCTTGGCCATGAGGAGGGGTTCTATAATAGGAGAGTAAGGAGCTTTTGGGGAACCCTTGGAGTCGGTGAGTTCCCCCGGATCTTGCAATATCGACTTAAGTTTGTCTTCATGTATTGCCATCTCGTCAAGGTCTGTTTGCAATTCGTCATTACGTCTATCCAGATCCAATGAAAGCTGAAGAAATATCCGGGCATCCATGAGCGGGTCAGGGACTTCAGTGCCCCTTAATGTATTAAGAATTTCCTGTAGAGATTCTTCCTCGCCTTCGGCAGCACGTATTAATGTAGAGGCTGGAATCTTTTCTCCCAAGCCCATCTCTTCTGCCCAGGATTTCCAATTGCTGATAAGGCCGGTGAACCAGCCGAGCCTGTCTCCCAGAGGGGCCGGCGCAGTAGCCTCAATTTCCATGGAGCAGTTACTTGATGGGGAAGATAGGTTAATATCCTCTTCTGTAGGTACCAACAAAGTCAGTTTGGAGAATACCTGGTTAAGCCGCAGCATTGTATCCCGGCGGAGGTAGCTCGCCGGATATAACAGTCCATGTAAAATATTCATGTTATTGTCCTTTATGATTGGTGAAATGGATATAGGCACTTATTTCAGTCTTACGTCTTTACTTTATTTACTATTTGAGGTTATTATTTAAGAATAATGATACTGAACATGAAAGGCAAACAGAAAATATCTAATCCTCAGCGACGGATTAGTTACGGTATTTATGATAGAATTCGTAGTTATATTGCCCTGTTGCCCCAGTTTTTGGGGTTGCTGCTAAATCTGTTAAGGGACCCAAGGGTCTCATCCACTGATAAGGCTATACTGGGTGCTACTATTGCTTATATGTTAAATCCGGTTGATTTGGTCCCTGACTGGATTCCTTTTGTAGGGCTGGTTGACGATGTTTACCTGGTGGCTGTTGCTTTGTTGCGTTTAGTTCTCAGGGTTGACGAGAAGGTGCTTAAAGATAACTGGAGGGGGCGTGACGACCTGATTCCCATTCTGAGAAAGGTGGCTGATGGGGCTGTGGCTTTTTTGCCGGCTCGTATTCGCCGGTCTATCTTTGCGAGGGTTGACAGATAAGGGACTTCACTGAAATAAAACTACCCGTTTCTACAGAAAGACCACAGTATCGACGGGCGGGTCTCATTTGTGTTGGGTAGAATATTATTAGTGA
>JGI24025J20009_10001064_pt1 | contig 21045 bp, 15 predicted proteins | sample Cruoilmetagenom3_FD_20009 | JGI IMG/M metagenome (IMG submission 20009) | reverse complement strand
GGCGTTGAAATCGGACTTTTGCATGATCGCTCGGGTACCAGAAGTTTGACCAGTGTAGCAACATCTTGATGCCTGTCATCACCATTCATCATTATGTAGGCAGCTTTTGACGCTGGTCTGACAGTCTTCAACTCAATGCGTTTCGCGAGGAAGGTCTTAATCCAACAAGCAAACCTAGGTTCAAGTGCCTTGGACATCTTTAGTGTCTACATCTCTCTGCTGAACAATCGCCTCAGTTTGCACTTGCGGTTAATTTCCAGTTCGAAGGGCTGCACCGTATCGATGAAACCCGTATGCCAAAGGTGGCATTGGGCCGTCCTCGAATACGGGAACGGTGAAGGAAGAATTCCGTGCCAGTTCACACATCCTCAGCCCTTTGCCCGCGGGATTCTCGTGTGAGGCCCACCCAGCCCTCTAGCTGTATAGCGGCGCTGGAATCCATCTTCGTACGCCTGAGTTCATGGTGGCGCTCGATCGCCGCTAAGCGTTGAACCTCGATCCGATCCTTCGTCTCCGCGCTCGCGTTAAACTGCTTCGCAAATCCCATGATCCGACGCCAAGTTCCGTGCAATCTTGGCGGGTTTGAAAGAATCCGCTTCATCTCTTCGTCGAACAACATCGTTAGAACCAGTACGACGTTCTCCTCCTTCCTTCCTTCGGCTTGCTGCGCAGTCTCGAAGCTCGCCGCAACATCTGAAATTCGGTGCAACTCAGTCAGCGCAATGAAGTCGGCGCGCACCATTTCATGAACAGGCTTCGCGAAGCGGCTCGAAGCGAGCCACTGTTTGCAATCGAGAACGTCTTCTAGAATTCCGTCTAGTTTCTGGTCGATTTGCACGAACCAGTTTTCGAGCAGACCGGCAAGCTCCCCCCGCTCCAACAACGAAACCCAAGCCTCGCAATGCCACTCCCCCACAGTACGAACTTTGGCTGCCAGCATCGTGGCAAATACCTTCTGCAGGCCATCAGACGGTATTCGTCCGACAATCTTTTCGATCGTGGCCTCATCTGCAAACGAAAGTACATCTTCGAAGCACGCCTCGAATAGCCGATGTCTTGGGTCAGCAGCGATCGCGTGGACAATCGGTATCCAGAGTTTCTTGGCACTATGGTGCTTGCCATAAGCCCAAAGTGGTTGCGGAACACCCACGAACATCCGGATGCAAGCTTCGAATCTATCAGGACCGAGAAGGGCTTCCAATTGCGCCGCATTGTGCTCCGCAAGATCGACAAGACCTGTAACCGCTTCGATGATTGCAGGATCGACGTCGCGTCGCGTTAGGAGGGTGGCGTCGACCCAACGGCGATCACTCCGTGGCTCACGGGCCCATACGAAGAAGCGGTCGCATTCGTCTTGGGTCAGAAGACTCCAATCGTCGGCGATATCGGCCGCTATTACGACCCGAGCGCCAGTGTCGACAAGGCTGTAGAGCTGTTCGAACACTTCGACACGCGCGTCTGGGCGCGCTACACGCAGCAGTGGATCGATCATCCCAAGTTCATAGTCGTCGACAAAGTACTCCGGCACTCGCTCGACCAAGCGTCGGCTCCAGGCGAGAACGATCGGCGACAGTTCTTCGCTTAGTCCGGACGCGATGGCATGCTCGAGCGCATTGTTAAAGCGCCCGTCGCTCAACGCGACGTTGGGTGGCAAACGATCGAGGATGGTGGGCATCAGCCGGGCAAAGATTACCCAGGGTGGGTTCTCACCGAAACGCTCAACCCGGTCGAACAAGACCAGACGCGACAGAAGCGCACTCGCAGTCGGCGGCATGTTAGCTTGATCTTTGAGAATGCCGAGGAATCGTGCGCGCCGGCCCTCGTTGATTTCCGGCCAGACAACGACTGCGCTTTTGAGGACCGCAACCGCGACCGCGGGTGCTCGATCTTGGCCGATGCGGTCAAGCACGACGTGATCGTCTGTGCGCGGAATGCGTAACCAAGTTCGGGTAGCCTCGGCGCGCACGACCGCTTCATCGGCGCGGAGGAAACGAATAGCCATCTTCGCTGTCATGCATTCGGGTTGATCGGCGAGTGCCGCTAGGATTTGCCGCGAAAGCGGCAGATCGAGGCCGAGTGTTTCATCTTTCTCGATCGCTTCGAGATAGGGCGAAACTTGCGCGATCGAAACTTTGAGCACGCCAAAGGGCCAGCAGTTTGGAGATATGAAGGCAAGACCGCGATCAACAAAAATGTCGTCGATCCCCACAATGCTACGCTCCGCCCATTGTGGGATGTCGTTTCGCATCTTCTCCGACAAATCGTTGACATGATCGAGAAGGAAGGCGAAACAGGCGTCGCGGGTCGCGGGGAAGATCGAGCGGAGCCCATGCTCGGCAACCTTAAAACACAACGCCGGGTCCTCGCTTCTAACCATCATCGCACGTACCCAATTCAAATTGCGCGCAACCGAAAGCGAAGTCGCGGGAGAGCGCGAACCGATGCCGCGTACCAGTCGGTCGCGGACCTTCGCCACGTCGGCAGGCAAATCGGGTATCACCAGCATCTGGGCGCCTGCGCGTAGATAGGGATGGGTGAAGTTAAGGCTTTGATGTCGTTCCTCGAAGATGCGCCGACGCGACAATTGATCGACGATTGCGGTCTGTGCAGGAGTCAGCATCGGGGGCGTGGAATAGTCTGGCGCATCAACTTCATCCTTCAGCGAAACAATCCCAAGCTCGGGCACAAGTCCCGGCTGGCTATCGTCGCCATCGACGACATAAGCGAGTTCGGTGGTGAACGTGCCCTGATCAATGTCTGTCGCAATTGCCATCGACACGAGGACGGGCTCCATATCCGGACTTTTTTCCACGAGGATACGAGCGAAGTCCGTTGCATCAGCATGGGCGAAGACGCCGATTGCGTTGTCGTCGAGGTTTGGTGGCAGATCCACCCAGGCTGTAGCGAGGTATGCCAGCGCTCCTGGACTCCGCAGTCGCTCGTCACGCTCGATCAAACCATCAATCCTCGTGACTACATCTGCATCAAGGTGCATCATTTTGGCTCCTTGAGCCCAAATGGCGTGCGCAACCTGGACCGCGGTCGGCCGAACTGGAATCCAACTGACTGTACCGACGGGGCAGTGCGCGAGGTCAGACCTTCGGCAAACGTCAAAGAGGACATGATCGACCTGAGCGACGATCAGATACCGGTTTCGCGGTAGTTGTTCGATGAGCCGCCGCAAGTCGCTGAACGCCGCGGCCGCCTTTTCGGTCCGCTCGCGAGATCCGAATGGATCGTCCAGGAGGAACAGACGCTCGCCACCTGCCGCATCAGTCAAGAAACGCTCGGCTTCCTCGACGCTCGTCCCTCGCCGCACTTCGTATCCTGCCTGCTGCAATACGCCGCCAAGCGCGCGTTGCGTCCAGCTCTTGCCCGCACGGGGCGGGCCGCTGAGCAGCAGCACGCCTGTGGATCGCAACTGGTCGAGCAACGCCTTCTCGGTGCCGAGATCGACATAGTTTAGCGGTGCAACCGAGGCGGGCGCCATTTGTGCGAGACGGCGTAGCATCGGCGCGAGCAGATCTGTTTGAGATTTTTTGGCAATGTCGAGTTCATCAGTAAGCTCTGCGATAGCCCCGCGCAGCGAATACGTATCGAACCGCATTGCGCGTAAGTGCGCGTGGAGTCGGGTCTCCACGGTGGCGTCGATCTCCTCGGCGACGACGAAAACGCGAGAGAGGGCGTCGCGCAGCTTCATCTGCGGCAAATTTGCCAGGCGATCGGTATCAAGGCGCCTCTTCGCGTCGAGATTAGACGAGGGAGCGACTCTTGCGCGGGTGGTTAAGCCAGCAACGAATTGTTGGAGCGTATTGTGACTGACCGAGTGGCTTGCGAGGATTGCTGTAGTTCCGCTTGCCACGCCGAAGTCGGTCAGAGGATCGGTGAGTCGGCCGGATGTAACGAAAAGCGCACCGCGTGTGGGATTGTCAACCAGCCGCTCGAGCAAGGAGCCGGTCGCCTTGTGGCTTGGATAATGCGTCAGGTAATCAGCTAGGGCAGCGATCGTGAAATCGTTCTGCGTGCCCTTCACCTGGACTTCGAGCCGAGCGATGCCGTCCACATCGTCCCAGGTCAACTCCGTGTCCTCCCCTCCTTGCGGTTCAGGGACCATCGAGCTCAACCCGCTGTTGCGAAGCGACAGCGCAAGCTCGACGCAGACGAGGTCCTGGAATTTGTACTTTTCGGGTCCGACAATTGCGATATTCAATGTTGTCTGCGCCTGTTGCTAATTTTTCTGCCTTCGCTGTGGCTGGAAGTGTCCAAAACTAGGGTTTGGTAAGTATTGCTCTCGGGCTGCTGCATGAGCAAGTGCAGACTAAAACGGTCGTGGCGAGCGCGAGAAAAAAACTCTGCTGTTGCCGCTCAAGGGCTGCGCCAACCTGATAGAAATCTAGCGTACATTTACGTGATAGAGCCACCCTCAACGATCAACGATGCGGATAATGCAATTGTGATGAGGCACGCCGAACACTTGAGATGGTGTTTATACAGTTTGGAGAAGGCGGTTAACCAAGCGAAAATCGCCCACCGTAGCGGTAACGATAATGCGACCCAATATATTGGCCCTGGACCGATACGACTTGGCTTATGTGGCGAACGTCCACTTTGGGGAAGCTGCATCGCAGCATTTGGCTTCAACTTAAGTGGCAGCTTTGGGCCGTCCTTGACGATGTGGCGTTGGCATGCACCAGCTCGCTGCTTTTTTACCCGCGTGACCAAGACGAACTGGCGACTCGCACCAAAAAGGGATATTTTCTCGCAAAACGCACAAGAAAGCGCACAAAAGCGCAATGGTTCAGCGCGGGCATCTCCATAACCCGTTGAAATAATTGGCAGGGGCAGCAGGGTTCGAACCCGCGACCTACGGTTTTGGAGACCGTCGCTCTACCAGCTGAGCTATACCCCTAAAGCCGAGGCCGGGTTTACTCAGGCTGGCGACCCTTTGCAAGACCCAAGAGCGCGCAGGGCAGGTATTATTCCCAAGCGGTGCAAATGGTCTGTGTTTGCTCGCATGCTCACGCCTCCATCCAAACATGTTCCAAATGCAATTCGCGGTATGTATGGCGGCTGTAGTTTTGCACCCTATCGGTATGATGCATCGTCTGATTGCGCCAATACGGTTGGATGATGATGCCGCTGTCGCGCAGGATATGCTGCATTTTGGCCATCACCTCGCGCCGGGCATCCGCGTCGACAAGCCCCACGGCCTGCTCCAGCAATGCGTCAAATTCAGGGTCACTGAACCCCGTCTCATTCCAGGGTTGGCCAGTTTTGTAAGCCAACGCCAGCACCTGCACGCCCAAGGGCCGACCGCCCCAACTGGTGGTGCTGAAGGGATAAGACGTCCAGGCATTCCAGAATGTATTGCCGGCAATGATCTTGCGGCGCATGTTAAAGCCCGCGTCGCGCAGCTGCGCGCCAATTGCATCTGTGGTCACTGTGCGCCAGTCACCATCAATTGAGGTCAGCTCGAATTCCACATCCGCCAGCCCCACCTCTTGTGCCATTTCCAGCGCGCGCTCGGGGTCAAAAACAGGTGGCGGCAACTGTGCGTATTCCGGCTGAGACGGGGCGACGTGATGATTTTCGCCCACCGTGCCATCGCCATTGATACCCAAAAGCAATGTGATTTCATTGTTGACCGCCATCTGAATGGCATTGCGGAATTGTTTGTTGTCAAAGGGTGGTTCATCCACCCGCATCCGTGCCACGATGGTGTTGGCGGTTGAGCGGGTTTCAGGCACCAGCCCCAGCCCCGTCATGGCATCAGTGAAATCGGCTGGTGTTTCGTCATTGGCGTCGATCTCGCCTGCGTCAAAGGCCGCGACAATCGAGGTCGGATCAGCCCCATAATCAATGAACTCCACCCCATCGAGATGCGCCTCGCCCCCCCACCAGCTGCCGCTTTCGCGGCGTTTAACCACGGCTTTGTGGCCAATCTCCAGTGACACCATCTCAAACGCGCCGGTGCCAATGGGGGTTTGTAACAGGCTGTCAGTGTCCCCAAAGCTGCGGTGCACGATCAGGGCCGGGTAATCCACCATCCCCGCGATCAACGTGATATCAGGGCGCGTCAGGTTCAGGCGCACGGTGGTGTCGTCCAATTGCTCAATCGCGCCATCGGCGGCTTTGCCTGTGTCCGGGTCTATCAACGCCGACATACGCGAGGCCATGGAATTGCCTTCGGCATGGCTGTCACACCAGCGGGTCAGATTGTGCACAATATCGACCGCATCAAACACATCGCCATTGCTCCAGGTGACCCCTTGGCGTGCCCTCAGAGTATAGCTGCGGGCATCATCTGAAACCTCCCAGGCCTGCAACAACAAGGGCGCCAAAGTGGCGTCTTCCTCCCAGCGCACAAGGCTTTCACATATTGTTCGCGCGATATTACCCTGCTCGGACCACGAGAACTTACGCGGATCTGTGATGTCCATCACCCGCCCGCCAATACGCAGGATGCCGCCCTTATTGGGGGTGCCCGCATGGGCCACACCGGGGGCCGTCAGCCCCAACAATCCATAGGCTACGCTGGCGCTAGCCCCAAAGGTACTGGCCAGCGCCAAAAACTCGCGGCGCGCCAGAGTGCCGTTTTGGGCCTGCCCTGCTAGGGCGTGCAAAATCGGGCGATGCTCAGTGTCTGAACCATGTTTAGACATGACGTGTTTTGTCTCCCTCACCAGCCACTGACGGGCCATTGCGGACAGGATACACAGGTTGAATTCACGATGTCGATCAGATTGTGATACCATGTGATGTTGATCATAGCCCTGCGCCCGCGTACATCTGCACTGCAACAAAGGGGGCATTATGCCAGACGGAATATCCATCGTTATCCCTGCCCGCAACGAGGCAGATACTGTTGGCAAAGTGATCGCCGCTGTCATCAACCTGCAATGCGTGCACGAGGTGATCGTGGTCGACAACGCATCGTGGGACAAAACGGCTGAGGCCGCCGCCGAGGTCGGCGCGGTGGTTGTCGAAGAACCCGAGCCGGGTCTTGGCCGTGCTCTCAAAACCGGATTTGCGGCGGCAACCTGCCCCTGGGTGATGAAAATTGACGCTGATCTGGCCAAGTTCGACCCCCATCTGGTGGAGGATTTGGCCAATGCGCGTGAACCCAACGTAGGCATGGTCAAAGGCAACTGGCAGGACCCGAATGATGACCTGCCGATGACCCGCCTGCTGATCCTGCCTGCGATCAAACAGATCGTGCCGGGCCTTGCCCATGTGCGCGCGCCCAATTCGGGAATATATCTGTTCAACCGCGATTTGATTGACCTCAGTAAACTGGCCGATAACAACTCAGCCGATATTGATGTGATGTTGCGTGTGCACGGCGCGGGCCGCGATATTGTTGAGGTTGAGATTGGCGAAATCAAACATGATCCGCGTAACAAGCAGCACTATAATGCCATGGCAGAAAACATTCTGGCGCTCTTTCTGAAACACTATTCCGAGACACCTGAAACGCCATCCATTTAACCTGATACCAAAAGTGTTTTTTGCCTCCGGCGGGGATATTTAGAGCAAGAAGATGGGCGCAAATATACCTTCCATCTTCTTGCTCTAAGTATCCCGGGGGTTTGGGGGCAGCGCCCCCATTCCAAAACCTATACAGCGTGGCGCAGCCACTCCGATGGATCAGATTTACACCCCTTTGAAATTGACACTGCCTTCATGTTGCAATGCATTTTCAATCGCGGCTTTCTCGGCGCGCTCTTTGCGGATACGGCCAAATTGCGCCACAGCGATACCCCCCAGAATAATTATGCCACCGGGTATCAGACCGGCACCGGGGTTTTCCCCCAACATCACCATTGCGATGGTGATCGCTGCCAGTGGTGAAAAGGACGTGGCCAGCGCCACATCCCCGGAGCGGGCATATTTCAGCCCGAGGTTCCAGGCGAACTGACCGATAATAATGACGATGATCGCGTAAACCCAGATCCACTTCAGCACGACAGGCGCAAACAAATCCTGAAAATGATGCGGGCCAAACAGATACAGGGCGATGGCGATATAGATCGAGGTTCCCAAAATGGTGCGATAGATCGAAAAGATGCCCAGCGGCACTTCTTTGAGCCCGACACGGGTCACAATCGTAGAGGTGATGAAGGTCAGCGTGGCTATAAGGGCAGCAATTTCGCCAATTCCAAGGCTCAGAGATGCCCCGCCATCTTTTAGGCCGATGATAACGGCCGCACCGACCAGCGCCACAACGCCACCGGTAAACGCCCATCCGTCAAACTGCTCCTTCAGGACGAAGGCCGCAGCAAGAATGAACAATGGCGGGTCGATCCGCCCGATCAGCACCACATTGGTCACTGTTGTGTGTTCCAGGGCAAAGAAAAACAGCCCCGGCGTGACCGCCGAAGACAGCACAGCCGAAACCGTCAGCAGGCCCCAATCCTTGCGTGTCAGCTTTGCCAGGTTCTCGCGCGTCCAGTCTTTGTGAAAGAAGAAGACCATCGGTATCAGAGAGATAAGCGAACCCAACGCCAGAAGGTTGCAAAAGGTGATCGCGTTGCGCCCCATCACCTGATGAACCTCGCCAATTTGTGTGAGTGACGTCACAATGGAATTGGATGACGCATAAATCATCACGGCAACCCAAGCCAAGATAGCGCCAAAAAAGGCGTTCGACATTTGTTTGGGCGCTTGTGCTGTATCGGCCATGCTCTGGTCTCCGCGATGAATTGCTTTTGGGGTATAACATCTCTTGGGCCACTTCGCTAACCACAGCGCGGGGCTGTCGCAATATGTTTCAGTGGTTTTGCCGTGCCTGTGAACCGCCGTGTGCGCTTGCTGACCGAAACGTCAAACATGTTTCAGTATTCACAATTGTAAACAGGCAAGAAAAGTCGCAGGCTCCAGACGTCGGCATTTCGCCGTGACATGTAAGGTAGCCAGATGCCATCCAGCGCGCCCAAAACAAAGACCAACTTCGTCACAATCTTTGACGACACATACAATCAGCCTGATTGCCGGTCCTATTATCGAATGCTGCGCGCTTTGGGGTATTCCAACCACACTCATGCCGTGCCGGTGTTTCGCGCCGTGTTGGCAGAACTGGCGCGTGTGCGGGGTTTGAACACGCCACAAGTATTTGATTTCGCCAGCAGTTATGGAATTGTGTCTGCGCTGATGAAACATCAGGTATCAGCCGATGCGTTTCTGGACCGCTATGCCAGTGCCGCGTTTGACGACACCAGCAGTGACGCCATGCGCCAGATAGATACCAAGTGGCTGTCGGGGCTGGCACGCAATCCTATTGAGGCGCGTTTTAACGGGCTGGATGTGGCCAATCATGCCGTTGGCTTTGCCCAGAATGTTGGCCTGTTCGATCAGGGCTTTGCCGAGGATATACAGGCCAAACCACCCTCGCCCGCATTGGCAGAGTGTTTGGCCCATACCGATTTGATCGTGGAGTGCGGCAGCGTTGCCCATCTCATGCCCATTGCGCTGGACCGCTTGTTGTCTGCGGCCAGCCGCAAACCCTGGCTTGTCACGTCGCCCGTGCGCGGGAATGAACGCGCCGAGGCATTTGATGTCATGCGCCAGCATGGTTTCGTGGTGGATACGCTGGGCCTGTCCCCTTTCCCCCACCGCCGGTTTGAAAGCCCCGACGAGCAAGCCCGCGCCATTGCCATTGCCCGTGCGGCAGGCCATGAAACCGATGGGTTTGAGACCAACGGATCATTCTTTGCCCAGATTTATGTCGCCCGCCCAAAACATGAGGCGACGCCGGTCTCTGACTGGCCGATCAATCCCACGCAAGGCCTTGAAAGTAGTATCGTTTGAAATCTTTCCTGTCCTACAAGCCCGGCCATGATGGCGCTGTGGCACATATTCTTGATGGTCGTCTCGACTTTGCGATTGAGGCGGAAAAAGACAGCTTCCTGCGCCATGACTGGATCGGGCCCGAGACCTATGTAGATACGATGGCGCGTCTGGATGCGGCCCCTGATGTGGTGTGCGTCAGCGGCTGGTCCAAGGGGTTCAATGATTTCAACTGGCAGGTCGGGTCGGGTTATTTTGGCACCGATGAGGCCGATATCATCACCCGCCCCACCCGCATGATGGGGCAGGATGTGGGGTATTTTTCATCCTCGCACGAACGCTCGCACATCTGGTCAGCCTATGCGCTTAGCCCATTTGCCCAGGGGCAGCCTTGTTATTGCCTGACGTGGGAGGGGATGATCGGGCGGTTTTATCATGTGGATGCTGATCTGAAGGTCACATCCCTGCCCGAAGTTCTGAGCCACCCCGGCTATCGCTATGCCTTTGTTTACGCATTGGCCGATCCGACATTCGCCGATACCGAGCGCTATCCGCGTTTGAATGATGCGGGTAAGTTGATGGCGTTGGCGGCATTCTATGATGGATCGGAATTGAGCGCTGAAGATGCGGCCCTGATCGACACGTTGCTGACTTGCACCGATGTTGAGGCCGCACTGAAAAAAACGCGTTTTGCCGACAACCGCCATTATAACAAGGGCGTGCGTGACCCGGAGTTTATGAACTTCGCCTGGCATTTTTCACAGGCATTGTTTGGGCGGTTCCACGCCTTTGCACAGGATCATCTGAAGCGCGATCACCCGTTGCTGATTGCGGGCGGTTGCGGGTTGAATTGCGACTGGAATGCCGAATGGCGTGATAGTGGGCTGTTTTCGGATGTCTTCGTACCACCTTGCGCCAATGATACCGGATCGGCCCTGGGCACGGCGGTTGATGCCATGCGTCACCACACCGGGCACGCCAAACTTGAGTGGTCAGTCTATGCCGGTCAAGAATTTGAGGATGATCTGTCAGGCGCTGACGGGGTTGAGATCAGCGTCTTTGATGCGGCACAGGTTGCCCAGCTTTTAAGGGATGGCAAAGTGCTGGGCCATGCGGCGGGCCGGGCCGAGATGGGACCACGCGCATTGGGCAACCGCTCGATCTTGGCCTCGCCGTTGCTGGGCGACAGTTTAACAAAGCTAAATGCGATCAAACGCCGTGAAGAATACCGGCCTATTGCGCCCATTGTGGCCGAGGATTTTGCCCCAAAAGTGTTCAACCCCGGCATGCCTAGCCCGCATATGCTGTATTTTGACCGATTGAAAACCGATGCGCTGCCCGCGATCACCCATGTTGATGGCTCGGCGCGCATTCAAACGGTCAATGCCGCTCAGAACGCGCGCATCCATGAATTGCTGACGGCGTTTGAGGCACAGACGGGTTACGGCGTGCTTTGCAACACCTCGCTGAACTTCCTGGGGCGCGGGTTTATCAATCGCACCAGTGATCTGCTTCGCTATGCGCAGGAGTTTGGATTAGACGGGTTTGTGGCCGAGGATCGCCTGTTCATACTAAGGTGATTGGCTGTTTTTAGGGATTCCCCCGAAGCGGCCTCCAAACAGGTCATGGCAAGCGTGCAGATAAACTAAGTGCCACGCTTGTTTACGCCACACTCTCAATCTGCGCCCATACCAGGGATTGTTGCCCTATGCGCAACGCTCCCCGGTTCTCGCCCGGTTCTCGCCCGATTCTCGCCATAATTCCAGAGCAGGAAGCAGGCAGTTCTGTGGCTGGTATCACACGGGCGAAACGCCAGCCAACACAGGCTCCAGTTCACGGGCTCAGATAGAGGGTTGTATACATGAGTACTGCTACTTCTTCAGAGGAAGGTATGGATCAATCCTCGACGGATGTGTTGATCCATTCGGTAATGGTTGCTCAGAAACGCACGAAAAGCCGCGATATTTTGCCAGAGCTTGAGCCGGCAGATACCGATCACCCCAAGGCCAAATCCAAAAAACACGCAGGCAACAGACCTTCACGACCCGCAGGTGCACCGCTGAACCTGAAGGCGCGCGTGCTGGGATATCGCCCGACGCGCAAACATATTGTGTTGGCCGTCCTGGCGTTGGTGGTCGTAATGCGACCCTGGTTGATTCCGTGGGTGTTGTTTGTCGGATTTTGGGTGGGGTTGATTGCCTGGCTGACCGTCGGGCCGGATCGGATGGCCGAATGGGCCGCCTCGGCCTGGGACAGGCTGTGCACGCGCAAACCGGAGTTGGCAGAAAAGCTGCGTCGCAAGGCCGACAGATTTGCCCTGCGCTTTGATGCGTTTCTGGACAAGCTGCCTGACAGCTGGGCCGAAAAACTGGCCTTGCCAGATTTGTCACGCGTGGTGGAAACGGATGAAGATCTGGATGAGCGTCCTGATCCGTTCGATCGGCTAAAATTGCCCGAAGTCTATCGCGGTTAGGTCTGGCGTCGTCACACCGCCCGCATTTGCCAGATCTGCCCTTGAATTCGCGCAGCACTGCGCGTATGTGGCGTGGACACTCTCAGGAATAAAGACAGCTTACCCATGGCACGCACCAACCCTCTTCAGTTCATTCAGCAAGTTCGCTCGGAAGTGTCCAAAGTCGTCTGGCCGACACGCCGCGAGGTGCTGTTGACCACAGTCATGGTGATGGTCATGGCAACACTGACAGCGATCTTCTTTGCGCTGGTGGACCTGATTATTCGTGGCGGGTTGCAGAGCGTGCTGAACATGTTCGGCTAAGCTGATCTTTGGGCCGGGCAAAAATTGCGCATAATTTCGCATCGAACCTCTTGATATATATGCCCATCAGCGGTAGGTGACGGCCTAGTTCCAAATATGGCGTGCGGCGATTCGAGTTGCGCGCCGCTTTTTATTTTGGGCGATTTGCCGCAAATGCGCGGTAAGTACCTAAGATACAAACGCAAATCGGGCTTCGGCCCGGACAGACAAAAGGCGAAGCTCGACAATGGCAAAACGATGGTACTCGGTCAGTGTCCTCTCGAATTTCGAGAAAAAGATCGCCGAGCAGATCAGAACATCCGTTACCGAGCAAGATCTGGAAGACCAGATCGACGAAGTGCTGGTGCCGACTGAAGAAGTTATTGAAGTGCGCCGCGGCAAAAAAGTGACCGCCGAGCGCCGCTTTATGCCCGGCTATGTGCTGGTGCATATGGAGATGTCCGATCGCGGGTATCACCTGATCAATTCGATCAATCGCGTCACTGGTTTTCTGGGCCCTCAGGGCCGCCCGATGCCGATGCGTGACTCCGAAGTGAACACGATCCTGAACCGCGTGCAGGAAGGCGAAGATGCGCCGAAACTGCTGATCCATTTCGAAGTGGGCGAGAAGGTCAAGGTCAACGACGGCCCGTTCGAGGATTTCGACGGCATGGTCGAGGAAGTGGACGACGACAACCAGCGCCTGAAGGTGACGGTGTCGATCTTTGGCCGGGAAACCCCGGTCGAGCTGGAATACACGCAGGTTACCAAACAGATCTGAGCCATCTTGGCGCAGGTCTGTCCCGGACGTGATCCGGGACCTCGTGAAGAACGCGCTTGGAGGCCCCGGATCGGGGTCCGGGGCGCGAAGACCGTGGGAGGCACGGGTGCCGCGGCATCCAACCCGGACCACGACAACTGAAAGGCCAGAAGGGCGCGCCCTGACGGTGTTGGAAAAGGAGATGGCCAATGGCCAAGAAGCTCGCAGGTAAGATGAAACTGCAAGTGCCCGCCGGACAGGCAAACCCGAGCCCCCCCGTGGGCCCGGCGCTGGGTCAGCGCGGCATCAATATCATGGAATTCTGCAAGGCATTCAATGCCAAGACGCAGGACATGGAGCCAGGTGCGCCCTGCCCCACCGTGATCACCTATTATCAGGACAAGTCCTTTGACATGGATATCAAGACGCCACCTGCGTCTTATTACCTGCGCAAAGCGGCCAAACTGAAATCCGGCGCCAAACTGCCGGGCCGTGAGACTGTTGGATCGGTTTCCGCCAAGCAACTGCGCGAGATCGCAGAAGCCAAATGGAAAGACCTGAACGCAAACGACGTCGACGCCGCGATGAAAATCATTGCCGGTTCTGCACGCTCCATGGGCATCGAGGTGAAGTAAGATGGCAAAGCTCGGAAAACGTACCCTCGCCGCACGCGAAGCCTTCGCTGATAAGAACAATGTGTCGGTCGAAGAAGCTGTTGCTTTGGTCAAAGGCTCGGCCAAGGCCAAGTTTGATGAAACGGTTGAGATCGCCATGAACCTGGGCGTTGATCCACGTCACGCTGACCAGATGGTTCGTGGTGTAGTTGGCCTGCCCAACGGCACCGGCAAAAACGTGCGCGTCGCTGTTTTCGCACGCGGCCCCAAGGCCGAAGAAGCGCAAGCCGCTGGTGCAGACATCGTTGGTGCCGAAGACCTGATGGAAATCGTGCAAGGCGGCAAGATCGACTTTGATCGCTGCATTGCCACGCCGGATATGATGCCGGTTGTTGGCCGTCTGGGCAAAGTACTTGGCCCGCGCAACCTGATGCCAAACCCCAAAGTGGGCACGGTGACCATGGATGTGGCAGACGCCGTTAAGGCTGCCAAAGGTGGCGAAGTGCAGTTCAAGGTCGAAAAGGCCGGTGTTGTGCACGCAGGTGTTGGCAAAGCCTCGTTTGACGAAGGCAAGCTGGTTGAAAACGTCCGCGCCTTCATCAGTGCGGTTGCCAAGGCCAAGCCTTCGGGCACCAAAGGCACCTATGTGAAGAAAATCTCGCTGAGCTCAACCATGGGCCCTGGCGTGAACATCGACGTGGCCACTGCGGCCAGCGAATAAGAATTTGCGTCTGGCCTTTCGGGGTCAGAGCGAATGGCGGGGCCGGAAACGGCCCTGTCCTGTCCGAGACGGAGGGTTCAGGGGAATATGCCCCTTGAATAATTCCTTCCTGAGATGGGGAACGAGATGAAATTTCTGCGAAGGTTTAGACCTTCGGGCGATTTTGGCCTCGGGACCCTGAAATTGGACCCGAACGGGTGTTGCTGATGCAACATCCATGACTGAGCCGGGGGGAAACCCCCAAATTTGGAGTGAAACTGTGGATAGAGCCCAAAAAGAGAAAGTGGTCGAGGAACTCGGCCAAATCTTCGAAAGCTCTGGCGTCGTAGTGGTAGCACACTACGCCGGTCTTACAGTTGCGGAGATGCAGGATTTGCGTGCGCAAGCGCGTGAAGCTGATGCATCTGTTCGTGTTGCCAAAAACAAGCTCGCCAAAATCGCTCTTGAGGGAAAGCCTTGCGCAAGCATTGCAGAACATCTTGAGGGTATGACCGTTCTGACCTTCTCGGAAGATCCTGTGGCTGCGGCCAAGGTTTCTGAGGGCTTTGCCAAGGGCAATGACAAATTCGTCATCCTTGGTGGTGCTATGGGTGAGAACGCTCTGGACCGTGCCGGTGTTAAAGCCGTGTCCGATCTGCCATCGCGTGACGAGCTTATTGCTTCGATCGTGGGCTGTATCGCGGCACCTGCTTCGAACATCGCAGGGGCCATTGGCGCGCCTGCTTCCAACATCGCGAGCATCGTTTCGACCATCGAAGAAAAGGCCGAAGCGGCATAACGCAACTGACTTGATCGGCGTGGGGGCTTTAAACCTCGACGTTGGAACACATCTAAGCAAACGGAAAGAGCTGATAAAATGGCTGATCTGAAAAAACTGGCTGAAGAGATTGTTGGTCTGACCCTTCTCGAAGCACAAGAACTGAAAACTATTCTGAAAGACGAGTACGGCATCGAGCCCGCCGCTGGCGGCGCTGTGATGATGGCTGGTCCTGCTGGTGGCGACGCCGGTGGCGCTGCTGAAGAGCAGACTGAATTCGACGTGATCCTGAAAGCTGCAGGCGCCTCGAAAATCAACGTCATTAAAGAAGTCCGCGCCATCACTGGTCTGGGTCTGAAAGAAGCCAAAGAGCTGGTCGAAGCTGGCGGCAAAGCCGTCAAAGAAGGCTGCTCCAAGGACGAAGCAGAAGACATCAAAGGCAAGCTGGAAGCAGCTGGCGCCGAAGTCGAACTGAAGTAATTCTTGCCGGGGCAACCCGGAAAGAAAAGCAGGCTGGGTCCGGTTTCCGGGCCCAGCCGAACCTGTCTCAGAGAGACCCCTCAGGTCGTCATGGCCAAGAGGTCCCGGATCAAGCCCGGGACAGGGGGTTTCTCTAAGGCGAGGTTCTTATGATCGGGAGGCCACTGGTGGGACAGAGGCCAAGAATAGATCGAACTTTCGCCGTCTCGGATGGGAGCGGTGCCGGAGCCCGACGGCATGCGCGCTCAGTGAGAAAAGAAAGGTGACCAGACACATGGCGCAGTCCTTTATTGGCCAGAAACGTCTTCGTAAATATTTCGGTAAAATCCGTGAAGTATTGGATATGCCGAACCTGATCGAGGTTCAGAAATCCTCTTATGATCTCTTCCTGAATTCCGGCGATCAGCCCGAGCCGATGGACGGCGAAGGCATCAAAGGTGTTTTTCAGTCGGTATTCCCGATCAAAGATTTCAACGAAACCTCCGTTTTGGAATTTGTTGACTACGAACTTGAAAAGCCGAAATACGACGTCGAAGAATGCATGCAGCGCGACATGACCTACAGCGCCCCGCTGAAGGTGACTTTGCGGTTGATCGTGTTTGATGTCGATGAAGATACAGGCGCGAAATCTGTCAAAGATATCAAAGAACAAGACGTGTTCATGGGTGATATGCCTTTGATGACGCCCAATGGTACGTTTGTTGTAAACGGCACCGAGCGCGTGATCGTTTCTCAGATGCACCGCTCGCCCGGTGTGTTCTTTGACCATGACAAAGGTAAAACGCACGCCTCGGGCAAACTTCTGTTTGCTTGCCGCATTATCCCCTACCGCGGCAGCTGGCTGGACTTTGAATTTGACGCCAAAGACATCGTGTTCGCGCGGATTGACCGCCGTCGCAAATTGCCTGTGACCACCCTGCTCTATTCGCTGGGGCTGGACCAGGAAGACATCATGGATGCCTATTACAGTACCGTGACCTACAAGCTGAAAAAGAAGAAGGGCTGGGTCACCAAGTTCTTCCCTGATCGTGTGCGCGGCACCCGGCCGACATTTGATCTGGTAGATGCTAAATCTGGCGAAGTCATTGGTGAAGCTGGTAAAAAAGTTACCCCGCGCGCTGTGAAACAGCTAATTGACGACGGTAAAGTGACCGACCTGCTGATCCCCTACGAGCAGATCGCCGGTAAATTTGTCGCCAAAGACATCATCAATGAAGAAAACGGCGCGATCTATGTTGAGGCCGGTGATGAGCTGACCATCGAATATGACAAAGATGGCGACATCATTGGCGGCACTGTGCAAGAGCTGATCGAGGCGGGCATCACCGAGATCCCGGTTCTGGACATCGATAACGTCAATGTCGGCCCCTACATGCGCAACACTCTGGCGGCAGATAAAAACATGAACCGCGCCAGCGCGCTCATGGACATTTACCGCGTCATGCGCCCCGGCGAGCCGCCCACCGAAGAGGCCGCATCGGCCCTGTTTGACACATTGTTCTTTGATAGCGAACGCTATGACCTGTCGGCCGTTGGCCGGGTCAAGATGAACATGCGTCTGGCCCTCGACAAACCTGACACCCAGCGCACGCTGGACCGAGAAGACATCATGGCCTGCATCAAGGCCTTGGTTGATCTGCGCGATGGCAAGGGCGATATCGACGATATTGACCACCTTGGGAACCGTCGTGTGCGCTCGGTTGGCGAGTTGATGGAAAACCAGTACCGTGTTGGTTTGCTGCGCATGGAACGTGCGATCAAAGAGCGTATGTCCAGCGTCGAAATCGACACTGTGATGCCACAAGACCTGATCAACGCCAAACCTGCGGCGGCGGCTGTGCGTGAATTCTTCGGCTCCTCGCAGCTGTCGCAATTCATGGACCAAACCAACCCGCTGTCCGAAGTGACACACAAACGCCGCCTGTCCGCGCTTGGGCCAGGTGGTCTGACCCGCGAACGTGCCGGGTTTGAAGTGCGCGACGTACATCCAACGCACTATGGTCGGATGTGCCCGATTGAAACGCCCGAAGGGCCAAACATTGGTCTGATCAACAGTCTCGCCACGTTTGCCCGCGTCAACAAATACGGCTTCATCGAAACGCCATATCGCAAGGTTGTGGATGCACATGTAACCGATGAGGTGGAATACCTGTCGGCCACAGAAGAGATGCGTCACACGGTGGCTCAGGCCAACGCTACATTGGATGAGAACGGCAATTTCATCAACGAATTGGTATCAACACGCCAATCCGGTGATTATATGCTGGCCTCGCGTGATGCCGTTGATCTGATCGACGTTAGCCCCAAACAGCTGGTGTCTGTTGCGGCCTCGCTGATCCCGTTCCTGGAAAATGACGATGCGAACCGGGCCTTGATGGGCTCGAACATGCAACGTCAGGCGGTTCCGACACTTCGCTCTGAGGCGCCTCTGGTGGGCACCGGTATCGAAGGCGTTGTTGCCCGCGATTCAGGCGCCGCCATTCAGGCCAAACGCGCCGGGATCATTGACCAGGTCGATGCCGCCCGTATCGTTGTGCGTGCCACGGCAGATCTTGAGCTGGGTGATCCCGGTGTTGATATCTACCGGATGCGGAAATTCCAGCGCTCGAACCAAAACACCTGCATCAACCAACGTCCGCTGGTGAAGGTGGGCGACACGGTGACCAAAGGTGAAGTGATCGCCGATGGCCCGTCAACCGATCTGGGTGAATTGGCCTTGGGTAAAAACGTGGTGACCGCGTTTATGCCCTGGAACGGCTACAACTTTGAGGATTCGATCCTGATTTCCGAGCGTGTGGCGCGTGATGACGTGTTCACCTCGGTTCACATCGAAGAATTCGAAGTGGCTGCCCGTGACACCAAGCTTGGGCCAGAAGAAATCACCCGTGACATTCCCAACGTCGGCGAGGAAGCCCTGCGCAACCTTGATGAAGCCGGGATTGTGTACATCGGTGCCGACGTTGAGCCGGGCGACATTCTGGTGGGCAAAATCACCCCAAAAGGTGAAAGCCCGATGACACCGGAAGAAAAGTTGCTGCGCGCCATCTTTGGTGAAAAGGCCAGCGACGTGCGGGATACATCCCTGCGCGTGAAACCCGGTGACTTTGGCACCGTGGTTGAGGTGCGTGTCTTTAACCGCCACGGTGTGGAAAAAGACGAACGTGCCCTTCAGATCGAGCGTGAAGAGGTTGAACGCCTTGCCCGCGACCGTGACGATGAGCTGGTTATTCTGGACCGCAACATCTATCAGCGTCTGCATTCAATGGTCATCGGTAAAGTGGCTGTCAAAGGCCCCAAAGGTGTCAAAGCCAACTCCGAGATCAATGAAGAACTGCTGGAAAGCCTGACCAAAGGTCAGTGGTGGCAGCTGGCGCTCAAGGACGAGAAAGACGCCCAGGTCGTCGAAGCTTTGCATGATCAATATGAGGCGCAAAAGCGCACTTTGGATGCGCGCTTTGAGGATAAGGTCGAAAAAGTCCGCCGTGGCGATGATCTGCCCCCTGGCGTCATGAAGATGGTCAAAGTGTTCATCGCGGTGAAGCGCAAGCTGCAACCGGGTGACAAAATGGCCGGGCGTCACGGCAACAAAGGTGTTATTTCCAAGGTTGTACCAATGGAAGACATGCCGTTCCTTGCGGATGGTACGCCGGTTGATTTCTGCCTCAACCCGCTGGGTGTTCCCAGCCGGATGAACGTTGGGCAGATCCTCGAATGTCANATGGGCTGGGCCGCGCGNGGCTTGGGCGTGCAAATCGACGAAGCACTGAAAGAGTATCGCCGTTCCGGTGATCTGACACCTGTGCGCGAGGCGATGCGGATTGCTTATGGCGAAGATGTCTATGAAGAAGGCATTGTCGGCATGGATGAGGGTCAGCTGGTCGAAGCGGCTGGTAACGTGACAGGCGGTGTGCCCATTGCGACACCAGTCTTTGATGGTGCCAAAGAAGCGGACGTGAATGACGCGCTGCGCCGTGCCGGGTTTGACGAAAGTGGTCAGTCGGTTCTGTTTGACGGTCGCACTGGCGAACAGTTCAGCCGTCCTGTGACAGTTGGTGTCAAATACCTGCTGAAACTGCACCACTTGGTGGACGACAAAATCCACGCCCGTTCGACCGGTCCATACTCGCTTGTAACGCAGCAACCGCTGGGTGGTAAGGCGCAGTTCGGTGGTCAGCGCTTCGGGGAAATGGAGGTCTGGGCTCTGGAAGCTTATGGTGCCGCCTATACCCTGCAGGAAATGCTGACGGTCAAATCGGATGACGTGGCCGGGCGCACCAAAGTGTACGAGAGCATCGTCAAGGGCGAGGACAACTTTGAAGCGGGCGTGCCCGAAAGCTTCAACGTGCTTGTGAAAGAAGTCCGCGGCCTCGGCCTGAACATGGAACTCCTGGATGCGGAGGAAGACGCGGAATAACGGTGGGTTGAAAACCCACCCTACGAACGCTGCGTAGGGTGGGGTTAAACCCCACCAATCCCTCTTCCTCTCTCCTGAATAAAGGAACTGAACATGAACCAGGAACTGACAAACAACCCGTTCAACCCCGTCGCTCCGGCGAAGGTTTTTGACGAAATCAAGGTCTCTCTGGCCTCACCCGAGCGGATCCTTTCGTGGTCTTACGGTGAGATCAAAAAGCCCGAAACCATCAACTATCGTACATTCAAGCCCGAACGTGACGGCCTGTTCTGTGCGCGTATCTTTGGCCCGATCAAAGATTACGAATGCCTGTGTGGCAAATACAAACGCATGAAGTATCGCGGCGTTGTCTGCGAGAAATGCGGTGTCGAAGTCACCCTGCAAAAGGTCCGTCGTGAACGGATGGGCCATATTGAGCTGGCCGCCCCTTGTGCGCACATCTGGTTCCTGAAATCGCTGCCATCGCGCATCGGTCTTATGCTGGACATGACCCTGCGTGATCTGGAACGCGTGCTGTACTTTGAAAACTATGTGGTGATTGAACCCGGTCTGACAGACCTGACCTATGGTCAGATGCTGTCCGAAGAAGAGTTCATGGACGCGCAAGACGCCTATGGCATGGACGCTTTCACCGCCAACATCGGTGCCGAAGCTATTCGTGAGATGCTGCAGAACATCGACCTTGAATCCGAGGCCGAAACCCTGCGCGCTGATCTGGCTGTTGCCACGGGCGAATTGAAGCCCAAGAAGATCATCAA
>JGI24025J20009_10001063_pt1 | contig 21047 bp, 24 predicted proteins | sample Cruoilmetagenom3_FD_20009 | JGI IMG/M metagenome (IMG submission 20009) | reverse complement strand
GAATGTGGAAGAAGTCTCTTCCATCGTGGTGGACACGGCTTTCCATCCTCATCGGGAACGACGGTCGTCTTTACGACATTACTTAGATGACAGGACACTAGAGCTATGCCGAATTTTTAGATAAAATGGACTTTTGGTATTTTGAAATTTATATTCCTATCTTCGCTTTTATTTGCGCTATATCATCTTCCATGCGCCCGATCTTCTCTTCCATGTAAGATCTAATATCCACGCGCAAATCCTTTATGTCACCAGCGCTCTCCTCCCGACCCACCTTCAGCTCCCCAACGATGGTTTCAGTTGATTCCTTTATTTCGTTAGTGATGGCTTCATTTGATTCCCTTATCTCGTTGGTGATGCATTCCTTTGATTCCCTTATCTCGCCGACGATATCTTCCCGGGTCTTGTCCAGCTTATCCAACATCTGGTCCTGCTTATCCAACATCTGGTCCTGGAGCTGTTCAATTCGCAACAGCGCAGGTATACCCTTATTGATCTGTTGGATCTGGGTTCTGTTGGCAAAATCCATGATATCCATTATCCGGCCTTCATATTCGTCGAAGGTTATGTCGGAAACCTCTGCATCCACAGGCCTGTTCCTCTCGACAAACTCCCGAAACTCGGCGATCTGATCGTCTTCCCCCTCAATAAAAGCGAGAACAACCTGACCTCCATTATCGGTTCTGTTGTACGCTGCAAATTTGTCGATTCCAAGTCCCAGCGCCTTATCCAGCAGAAACACCCGACATCCCACATCGTGGACCTTGCCGCCTCTTATCTCTACCCTGAGCCTCATCTTATGTGCACATGTCGTCTCTTCTGTATTAATAAATATCGCTCTGACCGCCTCTGATAAGGGGTCGGCTCTGTCAGTGATTGAAAATCGCAAACATAAGGCTAAGCTCCAAATATTTCAAAATTGGCTGTATGTGCTTGATTTTAGAGGATCTTCTCAATGACTCACACCCACGACCCGTTCTTAGAAAAGGACATAGAGGTAATTTTATGCCCTATTCGACCCGGAACTAGTCCAGGCTCTTCGCCTCGATGTCATCCGGCAGCTTGGGCAGGACATTGTGTGCAGCGCCGATGAACAGAAGTCCGATCTCACCATCTTTTAACGTATCTCCAATCGCCTTGGCGATAAATATATCGCGCGCCTCAATGAGTTTGTCTTTCATCCGGTCGTATCGGAGCGCTGCATCTATCTTTTCTTTTTCTGTAGCTGCATTTACCATAGCTTTGATATATTCGAACTCTTTCAGCAACAGCTCGGGGCTCTCCGTCGCTTCTATGGTCGCGCCCCTCTCCATCAACTTCCCGATGATCTGGTAGTTGTGACTCCCTTTATCTGCGGTTTCTCTGACGATTCTCTCACCGAGCTCGCCACCACAGAGCAGTCCATCCTGATATATTCTGACCTTGTTGTAGTCCAGGTTCAGACCATCTAGCTCGCTTTCAACCTCATTCCAGAACTTAGCAATCTTCCTCTGATTTTCGTCCCATCTCTGCCTTCCGACCTTCGCCATGCTCTCTTTTTCCAGCCCCTCTTTCATAGATCCCATGTCAGATGGGGTGTGGACGATGCGTATCTGGACCAATTTCCTCATATGAGTTAACCTCTTCTATTTTGAGACTATAATTGTGTCCCCCGATTTTTAGGTCTTCCTCTTATAGGACCTCGGGACAAAATTTGTTCGGCCGTCAATCCCATATATAGCTCTGTGATCTTTCTCCGCAAGTTCAGCCATGTAAACGTGGGTCGTGTATGGAATGCGCCTGAGCAGTAAAAAGGCCTACTTCAGAATCAGCCTCAGGGCGCGCTGGGGGCAGGCCTCGATGCATGCCCCGCACTGGACGCACTTTCCAGCGTCCTCTATCACCTTGAAGTCCTCGAACCGGAAGGTTCCGGTGGGGCATATGGATATACAGGCACCGCAGTGGATGCACTCCATCTCGTCTCTGATCACCGGCACCTCCAAGAGAACGACCTTGACGCCCCTCTGCTCGAAGGCCGTCTTCACCTCCATGCACTTATCAGACGAGACGTCGATCACGATCTCGCCGGAGACCGCGTCTACCTTGGCCCGCTCTATGTTGACGAGAGCGCCCGTCTCCAGTATTACCGACGATACCAGGGGCTGGCGCACGATCCCGGGCTCCACGTGAAGCACCAGTTTCAACCATACCGCCTCCTGCTGAAGAGCCTGCTCATATCGTCGCTGGTGATCATCCCCATGACGTGGTTGTCTTTGTCTACAACAGGCAGCGCGGATATCTTGTGGTGGTCCAGCTTTCTGGCCGCCAGCTCCAGGGGCTCGTCGGGGCTGGCCACGAATACCCTTCGGGTCATTATCTCCGAGATCTGGGATATCTTGCCGTTGGCCACCGCCTTTGATATGTCCCAGGCGGTCACGATTCCCATCAGCTTCTCGCTTTCAGATACCACCGGCAGGTGATCGTAGGTGCCGCCGACTATTATCCATGCCGCCTCGCTTATGCTGATATCTTCATGCACGGTCACCACGTCGCGGCTCATCACGTCTCCCACCAGGGGAAACTCCCTGGTCTGTCTCATGGGATCGTTCTTGCCTGTGAGAGAGAGCTGTTCCACCGGAGCGGATAAAAAGAACTTGCCCTTCAGGATCAGATCGCGAAGGGCATCGGCCACCTGCCGAGCCATATAACGACTGGAGAGGGGTGATGTCTTCACCTCCTTGCCTTCGATATTTACGAACCCGGTGTATAGGTCTTCGTAGCTCACTGTCTTGACCACCGGCCGGGATCGTCGGGGCACCCCGTAGTCCAGGATATCGGTGGAGATGTCTTCGTCTCTGACCGCAGTATTCCCGGCGATCCTCTCGTTCAATACCGGGATGGGGACGCCCAGACCCACATAGAGCGAGGGACCATAGTCCTGGAAGGTGGCCGCCCTGAGATAATCGTTGCTCATCTCCTTGAGGTCGCCCTTCACCATCAATGTAGAGAAGTTATCCTGAGGATAATGCTGGGTTCCGGTGCCGATGATGTAACCCTGGGTCCCGCAGAGAAATATCCTGGTACCTATGCCGAGGTACTCAAGGTTTGGATCGTTGGAGATAGGATTGAGCTCTCCTGCCCCGCTGAAGTTGATGTTGCCATGACGAGGAAGAAGAGTTCCCATGTAAGTATGCAAAGTTCTCTCCGAAGAATTGATGGCAGCGTCGTATCTCTGGTAAGCGTTTCTGGGGTTGACCATCGTGGCCTGGTTGAAGTCATCGAGCCGCAGGGCGGTCTCCAGATCGAGTCGCGGATAACAGTCGGTGATCGATCCCTGCGCCTTGATCTCCACCTCTCTGCCCGTGACCAAGTCTTCGATCACATGTGCTCCACCGTACTCGTTTCCTTTGTCCTCGGAAGGCTGGGTGGCACCCAGGAACAGGTCGACCGCCGCAACGCCTCCATAAGCCTCTACGCGGTTCAGCCAGGCTCTGGAGATCTTTATGGGCGGATCGCTGTGGCCCAGGTTGAGAAATACGCCTGAGGAACACATGGCCCCGAAGGTACCTGTGGTGACGACGTCCACCTCGCGCACGGCACCGTCTGTGCCCAGCTCGTCCACCAGGTCCGGCATCTCCTCTGCGGTAACTACACAAACACTGCCCTCTCGGATGCGCTCGTTGATCTCAGATAATGATTTCTCTTCCACAAATACAATGTAAAGGCAGGGCGTATTAAAGAGTTGTGGGATAACGACCGCTCCGATACCGGGACCCCCGGATCCTCTTGGTATGCTGCCATTACCTGGTTGAGTATACAATGTTCTACAGTAACTACTCAGGTACCTAAACCACTATCGAGGGACTTCACTATGCAGGAACTACCCGGGACACAGGGCATACTGTAACCAAACACGGAATATAACCGCAGAGTACGCAGAGGGGCGCGGAGGGGAAATAAATGTTAAATGCTCTGCGTTCCTCTGCGCCCTCCGCGGTTATTTTTCTTGTTGTACATAAAGTATAACTTTATGTGCTCAAGTAAATGTGAGCATAAGCGAACATTTTCTTGTCAGAAAGTACAGGATCGCAATCGGGAGACCTATCAACATACCTGGGTAGTTACGTTCTACATTATATACGATGGTATACAATGGCAAAAAGATGCGTTCCACCAGACCTATGTCAGAAGACGAGACTAATAAGATGCCAGAACCAAACCCACGATATCCCGGTGGCCGGGTTTGAGAGAATAGACGTTGTGATCACCCGAAACGTCGATGCTCAGGATGCCCAGCCTGGTGTTCATCAATCCCACCATCGCAGAAACCCCACGATAGCTCACGTCGAAGCCTTCCTTGTCCAGATAGGTGTAAACATCCTCTGTAGTGAAGGATTTGTCGTTCAAGAATAGCGTCAAAACCGCTTTTCTGATGCCCATCCCATCGCGTTTGAGGTAGTTCCTCAGGCGCTCCTGGACCTGTTCTCCTGCGCTAGCCACCATCCCGTAAGCTCACCATCCCTCCGTTTGCAGCTATGGATTTATAAAGGTATTCTCTCCACCACCGGCCCTTCCTCGACTGGGTAACGCTCTTCGAGGGCCAGGATAGATCCTGTCGCCTTCATATCCTCGGAGATCGACTCCAGGATCCAGCCTGCTATCTCCAATCGACCATCTGTCAGGGAGTACATCTCCGGAGGGACGTCCAGGATCTTCAACATATTCAGGGCCAACCCCAGATCGTCACAGGTTATGGTCCCATAAACCAGAGTCCCGTCGGCGGTGGGAAGATCGAAGGGGCGAGAGGTTCGTTCTGCCCGGCGCTTCAGTCGTTCCCGGAGCTGGACAGCATCCTTGAACCGGGAGGAACAATAATGGACCCGAAGACCGTCGATCATGAAATGCTCCCTGGCCATCTCTTCGCTCCCCAATGCACCGCAGTCAAACTCTTTGGATATAAAACCATGCTCTTCCAGTCCGAGACGGTTCGTCTCAGAGAACTCCAGCTCGTTCAAGTTCAGGAAGGCGTCTGCCCTCTTCACGGCTTCCACCACGAGAGGCGCGGGCTCCAGCACGGGGATCTCAACCCCTGCTGCCAGGCCCATCGACTTCGCCTCTTTCAGGGTATCTTCCAGCCGATGAGGACGTGCCCAGTCCGATATTGGGGGATGAAAGCGTATCTCGTCCAAGCCTGCCTGGCGCAGCTTATTCATGACCGAGGATCCTGGCAGAGATCCGGTGTACAGGTGGACGTGATGCTCTTCCCCGAACTCTTTTTTCAGGCTCTTCAAACACCGGACCACGAGGTCCAGTTCCAGCAGAGGCTCGCCGCCGGTTATCCCCGTGCCTAGGGCGCCGATGGCATGAGCCTCGTCCAGTATATCTTTCATGCCCTCAACCCGGCGCTCGTTGGCGAAGATATGATCTTTGCCTCGCCGAGCCGCGGAGAGAGGACAATAGAAGCAACCTCGCTTGCAGTGACCGGTCACGAACAATACCAGAGAAGCGCCCTGGTGGCAGATCTTACAGCCGGGAGAGAGATAGCTGTGGAAGGAAGCGGTGAAGTCAAAGGTCCATTCGGTCATTTTGCTAGCCTCTGGGGTCTTCTGGGTTAAGTAAGTTTGTCATCTAAACGTGGGATCAATGTATTTTAAATTTTTTTTAGACACGAATTAACACCGATTCACACAGATGCTACCTACATCAACGTCTTTATAATCACTAGTGGAACGTCAAGTGTATGTTGCCTTTGACTTCAATAGCATGCATTTCGACGAGAGGGACTTCGCGTCTTCGCGCCTTCGCGTGAGTCCGAAATTATGGGGCACGCGAAGACGCGAAGACGCGAAGGGTGATGACTCGTCGATGAATGTGGAAGAAGTCTCTTCCATCGTGGTGGATACGGTTTCCCATACTCATCGGAAATGACGGTCGTCTTTACGACATTACTTAGATGACAGATCACTAGACTATGGGCCAGTACCGTCTAAACCGCAGATAACGCCCTCCCAACGGCACGCGAAGTTTATTTATGTTGGCAAAGATAGTCAGACCATGGCTGGTCAAACCCTATCCGAAAAGATCTTTTCCAGAGCTTCAAAGAAAGAAGTTCGGGCCGGCGAGTTCGTGATGGCCGATATCGATAAGGCCATGGTCCACGACATCACCGGCCCTCTGGCGGTGAAGGGGTTTCACGAGATAGCGGGCGAGGACGCCAAGGTCTGGGACCCTTCCAAGATAGTGATACTCTTCGATCATCAGGTTCCTGCCGATAGCCTGAACGCCGCCAAAAACCACCTCCTTCTCCGGAACTTTGGCAAGGAGCAGAATATTTTCAACTACGACGTCTTCGAGGGGGTGTGTCACCAGGTAATGCCGGAGAAGGGGCATGCCCTTCCCGGCAAGTTGATCGTGGGCTCCGACTCTCACACCTGTACCTACGGTGCGCTGGGTGCCTTTTCTACGGGCATCGGAAGCACGGACATGGCCTCGGTCTTCGCCACGGGCAAGCTGTGGTTCATGGTTCCTCAGACGTTGCGGCTCATGGCAGATGGTCGTCTCCCCAGCCGGGTCACCTCCAAGGACCTAGTACTGAGGATGATCGGGGACATCGGTGCCGACGGTGCCACCTATATGACATGCGAGTTTGCCGGGTCTGTAGTATCCAGGATGAAGATGCCTGAGAGGATGACCATGACAAACATGGCCATCGAGATGGGGGGCAAGACCGGACTGATGGAGCCCGACGAGATAGCCCTTGCCTACTTACGGGAAAGGGTCGATGACCTCGACGAAGACGCCGTTCTTCATGGTGACGAGGACGCCAGGTTAGATGAGCGGATCTGGGACGTGGACGACCTGGAACCCCAGGTGGCGGTGCCCCACAACGTGGACAACGTCAGGCCGGTGGGTGACCTGGTTGGGACGAAGATCGACCAAGTCTTCCTGGGTTCCTGCACCAACGGCAGGTTCGAGGACTTCGAGCTGGCCTGCGAGGTCATGAAAGATGAACCTCTTGCCCAGGGAGTGAGGATGATCGTGATCCCTGCCAGCAGGACCGAGTACATGAAGGCGCTCCGGGCCGGCCTCGTCGAGCAGTTCATGGAGTCTGGCGCCATCGTGGAATCGCCCTGTTGCGGTCCTTGCATGGGAGGAAGCTTCGGGCTCTTGGGTCCTGGCGAGGTCGGTCTCTCCACATCCAATAGAAACTTCCGCGGGCGCCAGGGCAGCCCGGACTCCTTCGTCTATCTCTGCTCCCCGGCGACCGCTGCAGCAGGTGCCGTAACCGGAGAGATAACCGACCCCAGAGACTTCTAAACCAGCCCGAAGGAAGCCATGAGGATCGCACTCCGGCTGGGGTACCTGGGCGGCAGATATCATGGGTTTCAGCGCCAGCCAGGCTTGTCGACGGTAGAGGCCACGGTAAGAGAGGCGCTGGAGAGCCTGGGCCTGATCAACGGAGAGTTCTGCTACGCCGGAAGGACGGACAGAGGGGTCAACGCCCTGGGCCAGGTGATATCGTTTCCCGTCGATCCGGTGAATAAGAAGCTGGCCGTCCCCCGGGTGATCAACAGCAAGCTACCCCGGGACGTCTGGACCTGGGCCTGGGCTCCGGTGCCGGAGAGCTTCAGCTCCAGGCATGGCGCCCTCTGGCGAGAGTACAGGTATGTTCTCTATGGAAGAGGACTGGACCCGGACCGGATGAGGGCAGCTGCCCGAAAACTGGTGGGGCTTCATGACTTCCGGAACTTCTCGGCGGAAAAGAAGCGAGGAACTGTCAGGAACCTGATGAGACTGGAGATAAAAACACGGGGTGACATCATCGTCTTCGACATCAAAGCCGAGGCGTTCTTGTGGAATATGGCGAGAAAGATAGTCAGCGCCCTGGAAACGATCGGATCGGGTGAGAGGGACGTGGAGTGGATCGAAGACCTTCTCGATCCTCAACAAAACCGGGGTGTGACTGCAGCGCCGCCCGAGGGTCTGATCCTCATGGATGTCAAGTACCCAGGAGTAGAATGGATCGAGGATACCTACTCTAAGAAGATGGCCTCGGAACGGCTCTCCAAGGAGATGAGAAGAAGGACGGCCCTGGCAGAGGCCGTCGGTGAGATCTATCATGCGATGTTATAGGATGATCTCGATGCCCAGTTCCTCTGCCAGCTCTTTGTACCGGTTGCGTATGGTAACCTCCGTAACCCCGGCGACGTCGGCCACCTCTCGTTGGGTGCGCCGGTCGTTGCAGAGGATGGAGGCGATGTAGATCGCCGCTGCTGCCACGCCGGTGGGTCCTCTGCCGCTGGTAAGCTCTTTCTCCGCCGCCTGGCGCAGTATCTCTATACCTTTACCCTGAACCTCGCCCCTCAGACTGAGGCCTGAACAGAACCGAGGTATATAGTCTATGGGGCTGGTGGGCATGAGCTTCAGTGACAGCTCCCTGGAGACGAAACGATAGGTTCTCCCGATCTCCTTCCTGCTGACCCTGGAGACCTCGGCTATCTCGTCCAGGGTGCGGGGCACGTTACACTGCCGGCAGGCCGCGTAGAGAGCAGCGGCGGCCACGCCTTCGATGCTCCTGCCCCTGATCAGGTTCTTGTCCACAGCCTTCCGGTAGACCACGGCCGCGGTCTCTCTGACGTTTCTGGAGAGACCCAGAGCCGATGCCATACGGTCGAGCTCCGACAGGGCGAAGGCCAGGTTTCTCTCCGTGGCGTTGCTCACCCGGATCCTTCGCTGCCACTTTCGAAGACGGTAGAGCTGAGCCCTGTTCTTGGAAGATATGGTCTTGCCGTAGGAGTCTCTATTTCTCCAGTCGATCATTGTACTAAGGCCCTTGTCGTGGATGGTATAGGTCATGGGAGCACCCACCCTCGACCTCTTCATCCGCTGGTCATGGTCGAATGCGCGCCATTCGGGACCCTGATCGATGATGTTTTCGTCTATCACCAGGCCGCACTCGTTACATACCAGCTCGGCCCTCTCATAATCATGAACCAGGGTGTGGCTCCCACACTCGGGGCATTCCACGATGACCTCCTCAAACTCATCGCTTCTCTCCTTCTCGCGCTTGAGCCTTATCCGCTCCTGGATCTTCTCTTTCTCAGACCGCTCGATCTCTCTTATCTTTTCTAACTCTTCCACTGAATCTACTCTCCTCGACGTAGAGTTTTGTTCCCAGGTGAACCGACGCGTCGATCTTTCGATAGGGCTTGACCACAAGGTAGGGACGATCCACCGGACCGAATATCTCAGAAACCCGGCCGATCTGCAACCGCTTATGGTTTACAACGACAGAATTGAATTTTGGGAGTTTTATGGTGTTCTTCGCCCTGACGGGATCTCCACGTAAGATCAGCTTGTTCTGAACTACATGAAGCACGGTGCCCAACCTCTTCAAGAGGTCACCTCTCCTTATAATGTCGAGCACATGGTATATAACTATTTCGCAAACACTTTATTTAATGAAATCCCGTTCAATCTCAAAGTATATCAATCTTTGATGATCTCGTAGATGATCATGTTCGAGAGGTTGCCAACCGCACCCACTTCCCAGGAGCTGATCGATCGCGCCTTCAGGCGAGCGAAGAAGAAGGCCGGCAAGAAGAAGAAGAGAGATGAGCCGATGCTCCAGATCGCCGGGAACATCCTCTCGGATAACCTGGCAAACCTGGTCGGGAAGTACCCATCTTTCGAGGCGGTCCCTTCTTTCTACCGCGATCTGGTAGACGCTGAGGTGGGTGTCGATGATATGAGGATCCATCTCTCTCGAGTGGGATGGGCCTCCAAACAGATCAAGATCGTGGCCCGAGAGCACCTCACCAAGATGCGGAAAAGCCAGGATAAGGCAGTGCTCAGAAGAGCCGCCTTCGGCCGCATGGCCTCGATCACCAGAGCCATCGGACCCGATCTTGTCTTCCTGAACGATAGCAGGAAAAAGCTCCGCAAGATGCCCACCGTAGACCCGGACCTGCCTACGATCATCGTGGCGGGATATCCAAACGTGGGAAAGTCCAGCTTTTTGATCAGGGTAACCGGAGCCAGGCCCGAGATCGCCGAGTATCCCTTCACCACCCAGGGCATAGGCGTAGGCCACTTCAGCTGTCGTAACCAACGATACCAGGTAGTAGACACCCCCGGGCTCCTGGACAGACCGCTATCCAGAAGGAACGATATCGAGCTAAAGGCCGTGGCTGCACTGCACCATCTGCCGGGGGTGGTGCTCTACATCCTTGACCCCAGCGAGTACTGCGGCTTCCCCCTGGATGAGCAGCTCGCCCTTCTGGAAGATATCAGGAGCTGGCTCGACCTCCCGATACTGGCGGTGGCCAACAAGAAAGACCTGGTCGGATACCCGGACGCAGATCTTTCTATGGCGACCCAGACAGGCGAGGGTATCATCGAGGTGTTGGGCCGACTGATCGAGATCCTGGAACATACAGAACGCGATGATCCAGACGCCTGAGTGTGCTCTAGACGTGCTGCTTGACGATGTACTTGATCAGACCCGGTGAGAGCTTCGTCTCCCTCGAGACCTTCATAGCGATCTCATCAACGTCCGTCCCCATCGATTGGAGATCGCTTATCTTCTCGAAGGCCCTATCGTTTACCGTATAATATTCGTTTATATCCTTTCTGTGGCCCCATACATCGCCTTCGATTATGTCCACGCCCTGCATCTCCAGGAACATATGACCTGCACGAGACATGGTCTTGTGATAAGACGAAGGAACCTGGATCGCCCTGATCCGGGGGCAGGTCTGGAGGAGCTTGAATATGTCCGTGTTCGAAGCCCTGAAGGCCAGATGTATCATCTGTTCGTTTCTGTTGAGCTCTTCGATCTCTTTTTTCGAACTGACTACCCTGATTCTCATAACCGGAACACCTCTCCTGATGACTTTGTTATTGCTCTTGACATATAAGGTTGTTGTGTTATAATAGAATTGCCCCGTTCGAGCAATAACCTCTCGTATACGAGCCGGATGACGCTCGTCACGCCAGTCTCCACGTCGGGTTTATGGAATCGAGATATCCGATATCTTCGAAACTGTATTGTGCGGCGTAGTACTCGTTGCCGCTCAGAGCACCATCGTAGCTATCGACCGCCAGCCAGGTACCCTGATTATCAGGATCCTCCACCATAACCCAGATAGTCCCCCGCTTATCCTCTCCGTCCGGGTCGTACATGTACTTTACGTTATAGCCGAGACCTCTGCCCATCTCGGCCAACCTTTGAGATCCGCTATAACGCATCCCGGGAGAAGCCGCCGGGAGAATAAGACGTTCATCGATGGCGTCGACGAACTCTCTGTTCGTCGTCTTGCTATAGACTGCATCTTTTTGTACGGCACCGGCAGGGATCACCGTGTTCATGCCAGAAGACGCCGGTGGCGACGCCCATAGATCCGCCAGCCTAGGTATGGCTCCGTTCGGCGTCAGGTATAATGTCTCATCATCTGAGAGCTTCACGGTTACATAGGACCCGTTAGGTCTTGCGTCATAACCGTGGGTCACCAGGAAGAACGCGAGATCTTGTACGGTAATATCTATCTCTTCGTAACTGGAGATGAAGAGCCAGAGTTCGTTATCCTCGCTACAAGACGATGTACACGGGAATGCTCCTATACAGAGCACCAGAAAGACCATGACGTGCCTTGATGTAACACATGTCATCTATATCTACCGGATGCTAGATGACATATCCAGTAGATAAATCAGCAAGAAGCAACTTTAAGTAGAAATCATATCTAGCAAAGTTATGAATTGTGGCTTAGGATGTGTTGTGCTTATCAATAGTCAGGAGATCTGCTGAGAGGCGATCGAAGGTCGTCTTCGATGCCCCTCAAGATTTGATACCAAGCTCAAAGCACGCTGTTCAGCCTCGGCGAGAGACAGTAGTTGCACTTCGCAGGCAGGTACCTGCTTGTAGCGCAGTTCTTGCAGAGCTGGACCGGTGCCATAGGCACATCAGGATGGAGTGCGGTTGCATTCACCAGCCCGGCGATGCTCGGCGGTTCGGGCGCCAGAAGACACGGCTGGTCTAGGAACCTGAGCAGCGCCGTCGTCCTGACGGTTATCGCCGTATATGGATAGGTGTACCACTGCGGGTTGTTCAGCCTCGAGTTGAACCATATGGCTGCAAGATCTATCGGAACCCCCATTACCTTGCCATCCGAGCCTCTGGGCGGCTGGGCATTTATCGAAGCTCCACGGGTGGCAAAATCGAGCCAGTCGTTTATGTGCAGCTCGCCCACCATCGGTCGATCATAGGGATGGGCCAGCTTGTAGTTGTTGAACCTCTTCTGGAGCATATCCTGGATCATGTCCGGTGTGAACCCCTCCCATGCCAGTATCTCCGCCATCGCAGAAGCGCTGGCACCGGTTGCCACAGATGTCACGTCAAAGGGGCTTTTTATCTTGCCCATGGCCAGCGCCCTTCTGAGGGTACCGTAGACGGTTTCAGAGACGGCCTCCAAAATCGCCATGCACATATCATCCCTGCAGATGTGATAGTAAGAGGGGCCTATGTGATGACCTATATCGCCCACGTGCGTCGGGAGCATCACGATGTTGGCCAGATGAACTCCGGCATCCTGAGCAGCTTTTATGTAAGGTGTGAACCTCTTTTCGTACATCTCGAAGTATCTGAACCTGTCATAGGAGCTCTGACCCAGCGCACCCATGAGACCGAGCATCGCCTTCGACGGCTCTGTCCAGATCCACTTCAGGTACCGCTTCTCCTCCTCGATCGCCCTCTGGACGTTCCCGCAGCTTTTGAGCACACCTGAATATCTGTCACCGAAGACGTAGATGCCGTTGAGCCCCCACGATTTGGCAGCCATTATCGCCTGCTTGTACTCCTTAGGTATCGAAGTTCTCTCGATGATCCGGGCGATAACGTTCAGAGTGCTTCCTGGAAGGGCCGCAAAGTCGGTTGCGGAGATGATCCCGTAGAAGCCGGTGTGTATCCTGGCGGCCTCTACCCCGATTATATCATCTGACTCTTCTATGACATCTACGAACTCGGAGACGGCCTGCCTGAAGTCCGGATCCAGGTCGTACATGACATCGAGGGTGATCGGTGTCTGTTGCCATTCCAAAAAGGCACAGTCCAATGGGGAGATGGTCTTTGTGAGCGATGTGAGAACATCGTAATGTATGAGCACCGACTGCTGATAAAGATCCATCGCCTCCTTTGACTGGTCCGGATGAACCTTGATATCTCTGACGGCCTCCACAAAAGGCCGGGCATGCTCCAGCAAGAAATCGCTGTACCTGTTATCCTTTATACATCTTACAGATGCTTTCTGGGCAGCTATGGCCTCGCCGACCACCTTCTCCTCAAGCGATATCTCAGTTGTACTCACGTACTTCGCCCCCAAGTCCATATCTTCTCAAGGTCCAATCCTCGACCAGCCCCTCTTTCGACCAGCCACGCAGCGCATAGTACTCTCTGAGCATCTTCTTCAGCCTCACCGTGCGGCCCATGGCAGGCCCGGACCGAACTTTCTCGTCGAGGAGCCTGTCAGGCAGCGTATCCACAGTGCTGCCCGCTTTTGTATTGAAGAGCCTCTCCAGGTTGTATATTCTGCCGCCGGTCTCCATCAGGTCTGCAACATCAAACTCCGTGCCAACGGCGGCCGAGTACAGCTCCGCGTAGTTATCGCTTCCCAGAGCGAACTGACCGAACCTGCATAGAACAAGCGAATCGACAAAGGCGCTCAGGTCCTGGAGGTCCATCACCCACTCGGCCTTCTTCCGGGTGGCGAACCTATCCAGAAGCTCCTTCGGTCTTCCCAGAACCTCAGGCGCTATCATATAGGCTTCCATGTGGCTGCCGCCTATGCTGGAGGTTGCATAGGCCAGCCCCATACCCTGCGCCCCCCTGGGATCGTACCCCGGCAGTTCCAAACCCTTAACGTCCATGGAGACCTCGGGCGCGCCGTACCTCTCGCAGAAGCTTTTCGCTCCCGAGGCCAGGTCGGCGCCTATACCGGATCCATGCGCTATCTTGCTTATGAGATCCAGCATTCCCTCGGGATCATTCCATCTGAGACCTTCAAAGATCTTTCCTCTTTCCTCCAGCTCGATGGCAGCAGCTATGGCCGCACCTGTGGATATGGCGTCCAGGCCGTATTCGTCGCAGAGTGCGCTGCCTTCGACGATGGAAAACAGATCCGAGTTGTCGATGTTCGCGCCGAGGGACCATACGGTCTCATACTCGGGAGACGTCATCTCTCTCCCATCCGGCAGATTGACCATGTGACCGCACAAAATAGGACACATATAGCATCCATGACGACCCTGCGCAAGCCTGCCCAAACGCTCGCCGCTTGTGAGTTCGGCCTTCTCCTCAGGCCACCGTGACTGCTGGAAGTTCCTCACAGGATAGATCCCGTTCATGTTCATCATCTGGACCAGTGATGCAGTTCCCATGGACCGCAACATCGCTCCTGTGATCGGCTCTTCATCGATGAGGGCGTTGGCATATCGGAGGGCTCGATCGAACCTCTTTTCATCTGCAACCTGAACCTCCTGATCGCCAGATACCACAATGGCCTTCAGCTTCTCAGAGCCCATCACAGCGCCGATACCGCCCCTGCCGGATGCATATATCCCGTTCATGATGAGGTTCGATATGGGTGAGAGCCTCTCACCGGCAGGCCCGATAGAGGCCACCTTGCCGTCGTGTCTCTTCTCCAGAAGACGATTCGTCTCTCTTGTCTTCATCCCCCACAGCTCCCCCGCATCGCATATCTCACAAGTATCGTCCGATACGAGCAGATACGAGGGCGATTCGGAACGTCCCTCTATGATTATGACGTCGTACCCGGCCCTCTTGATCCACGGTCCGAAGAAGCCTCCGCAGTTGGAGTCTGTGAGCAGCCCCGTGAGCGAGGATTTGAAGGTGACGGTAAACCTGCCTGAAGTCGGGGCTCTCGTACCGGTAAGCGGACCTGTGGCAAATACGAGCCTGCTCTCCTCGCCGAGAGGATCTTTTGTCGGGTCGAGCTCGTCGAAGACCAGCTTGGCACCCAGACCTCTACCTCCCACAAACTTACGTGCCAGTTCCTCATCGAGGGACTCCTCGGTGATTCTATTCCGGGTCAGATCGACCCTGAGCATCGTACCCATATAACTCATGAATTACCCTCCTGGAAGTGAGGTATTATCTCCTCACCCACCAGCCTTATCGCCTCTCTCCTATCAGGCCCTATGGGCGATCCGATCACAACCTGGGTGACCCCGGCCTTCTCAAGCTCCGATATTCTGTTTATGCACTCCTCGGAGGTGCCACATATCGAGAAAGACGAGATCATCTCGGGGGTGACCAGCCTTGCAGCCTCACGAATACCGTGCCCGAAGGCCCTGGTGAGGGCCTTTAGATCGGCATCGGGTATCTTATGCCTCTCCAGGACGCTCTTCGGCGATCCCGCGACTATGAACGCGACCACGGGTCTTGCGGCCCTCTCTGCCTCTTCAGAATCCGAGGATACCGAGAAGCTGGTGTAGGCTCCCACATCAAAATTATCGAGACTGTGGCCGGAGCGGCCTTCCCTGAGCAGCTCAAGGGCCGTCTCGAAGTCCCTTGGATGGGATGCATTTACCAGGGCGCCATCCGCCACTTCACCGGCAAGCCTCAGCATCCCGGGTCCCTGCGCACCTATGTAGACGGGAATATCTCCTTTTCCAAAGGATAGCTTTGCCCCTCTGAGCTTGAAGAGCTCGCCTTTGGATCTCACCATCTGGCCGTGGGTGAGCTGGCGCACGATCTCCACGGTCTCCCTCATCCATCTCAGAGGCCTCTCCCAGGCTATATCCAGAGCGTCGAAGGTCACTCTGTCGCCTGGGCCGATCCCGAAGACGGCTCTGCCTCCCGATATCTCATTGACCGTGGCAATAGCCGAAGCGAGCTGGGCAGGGTGCCTGGTGTAGGGGTTTGTCACCCCGGGCCCCAGCATTATCCGGTCGGTCTTCGCAGCGATATAAGTCAGGAGTGAGAAGGAGTCACGGTTGTTGTAGTGGTCTGTTATCCATGCATAATCTATCCCGCTCTTTTCGGAGAGCCTGATCATACCAGCGAGCCTCTCAGCAGTTTCTGCCGCAAGAAACTCGATCCCAAATCTGATCATATAACACCTCAAGCCAGCATAGACGGATGCTCCTCTGCATGTTCGATCCCCAGGTCGGCAACTGAGTCTGCCATCAGTATATCCATCATGGCAGCTGTAGGCGCTGCATACTTCGCATTCTCTATGGGCCCTATGAAGAGTGAGTTCGCACCGGCAAGGATGCCGGCCGCGTTGGCAGAGATGTCTGTGATCCTTCTTGTCTCTCTGTCGGCGTTCTTCCTGAGCCAGGCCCATGAGCTGGGGATGTTGTGTGCACCGACACCGGTGGGAAGCCCGTAAATCGCCTTCACCGCTGCAAGAAGCCTGAAAGATGCGCCGGCACCCTGGCCGAAGGGCTGGACACCGGGATCGTAGAGTATCTTATCGAAGCCACACTCCCGGGCGATGGTAAGCAACCCCTTCTCCACAAACCCGCCGCCGTTCTCCAAAAGGTCTATCCTGGCTTTGACCGATGGATCCTGCATATTGAACCCCAGGATCACCACGGCCTCTATCCGGGACCTGGTGAGATTCTTTATCTCCTCATCATCGATCATCATGTTGATCGCGTTGTACATCGTCCTGTCTGCATATCCGCTATCGGAGACATGAGCCAGACCCACGATCCTGGCTTCCTTGTCGGCGGAGTCGATCACTATCGGAGCATCGGTATGGTCTGCAACGAAGTCCAGCCCTTTTATCATCAGCTCCGGTGTGAGGCCCACCACCTGGAACAAATAGGGCAGGATATGTTTGTCCCCGGCCTCCTCCACTTCTCTGATGAGCTCCTCGGCTCTCTCCTCATCAAAGGTGTTTCTCTTTGTGTCAACGATACGGTGACCATCATAGAATATCGTCGGGATGATGGCCGTTGGGTTCTCTCCGATCTGACCGCCGATCTTCACTCTGCCGATATCCATCACCTTCTGCTCCCTCGCAAATTTGTACAGAGCCACCACCTCAGATCACATTTATCAGAAAAAGAGCCGCAACCACGCCGTACAGAAACCCGATCCATCTGCCCACCGTGGTCCCCCTCTGCTGGAGGATCTCTCCGGAGGAGAACTCGACTGAGTTCTCAATCCTGTCCAGCCGCTCCATAATTGTGTTGTAGTCCATCTCATCACCTCAGCAGATAGGCCATGAAGACCAGTGCTGCTGCCGCCAGGAACCCGATAACAAACCAGGACCGTGCGGCCAGGTTGTTCACGCCTGAGAATACACGCTGATCGCGACCTATTATCATGACCCTGCGCTCGGTCTCCGCAACCATCCTGTCGAGTTCCCTGCTATCAGGGTTTCCAATGCCAGGTATCTTCTCGCTCATACAAACCGCCTCAGCGCCATGATCAGCAGCGTCAGGACGAAACCTGCGACAAATCCCTGGACGAGTCCTGAGGTGAGCCCGGCCATCACCTTCTGGATCTTCCCAAGATCTTTTACCTCACTCTCGATGCTTCTCACCCGCGCCTCTATGGCAACAAGCTCAGGCGAGAGTATACGCGCCTCTTTTACACTTTCTGTTTCAGCCTTGCCAAGCATGGCTTTGATCGGCTCTTCGGGATAGGGTTCTCTCGGCTCCAGAGAATCTATAACTTCCATGATCCTGGCAGGGTCCTCGATGTTCACCAGGTCCACTACTTCCACCTGGTCGTGCCACCTTTCGATCGCGTCATTGCCCAGGTTGGTCAGGTAGGGTATCGCACCTCTTGCGCCTATGATCCTGCCATCGTCATCGATCCCATTTTTGTGGAGTGCCAGTATCGCATCTCCGGCCAGGTGGCCGTGAACCTCTGCACCGCAGACCACCACGTATCTTATGCTGGTATTGGAGATCGTATTGGCAACCACCTTCTCGATCCCTATGTTCTCCGTCTTCATCGTACCCATGAGGGCCACTTTATCGAGAAACTTCGACCTATCGAGCTCGCTTGCAAGTGTGACCAGCACAACCTGGCTTTCGGGATCGCCGACTTGATATTCACCGGAGAATGAGGGCCAGCCTTCGATCATCGCCAAGGTTACACCACCAGCAGGATGAGAGCCGAGAGGACGAGTCCCAGGGCAAAGCCATAGCCGAAGTTGGTAGCCCTGCCGAGGTTGAGGTAGATCCCCTCTCTGTTCGGATAGGAGTCCTTGGGCGTTGTCGTCGGATCGAGGGAGTTGAGCAGATCTCCGGCCGCCGCTTCCAGCCGATCGATCCTGTCAAGGAGCGCCGGAAGGTTCGGCACAACCTTATCCTCATCCATCTCACCCACCACGCCGGTGTAAGGGTCAAGGGCCACCAGTCTATCCTCGATTATTGCGTACATACAGGAACCTCACTCTTCGGCCGGGAAACCGGTCCATCTGATCTCGTAAATATCGTCCTTTACCGAATTGAACCAGAGCACGGCGAAGATTATAAAGCCTGCACAGCTCACGGCCGCAACCGAAAGACCGACCCCATGGGCTCCGCCCATGGCGGCCAGAGATCCCAGAAGGGCTGTGGTCATTGAGGCTTCGGCGGCCGCCAGCCTGATCGTTCTTCGTTTGTTCTCCCCGGCTCCCATGCTCCCGTTGAAGGGATGAATGACGGCCAGGGTGACTGCGATGTAGATCAGCGGCGATATCGTCAATAAGCACGATGGGAAGAGCTCCAGCAGGAAGCTGATCGCCACGGCAGTCGATGCGGCGAGCATCGCGCTCTCCCTGATCATCACAGGTATCCTCATTCTGATGATCTTCTGGGCACAGAGTCCTGTTATCGCTCCGCCGAGAAAAGCCACACCAATTCCCAAGAAGGAACCGAGCCCGGGTTCAACAAGATGCATGATGTAGACTGCTGTGGCTCCAAGAGCAGCTCCCCAGTAGCCTATCGATGAGGTGCCTGTCCCCAGGCCGTACCTTGCAAGCTCCCTGACGGAGTTGGCCCCGCTCAGAAAAGCAGGCCAGATCAGGATGGTGGCAAGTGGAGATGCTGCAGGGCAGAATCTTATCAGCAGGATCGCTCCGATGCCGAGGAAGAGGGAAATGACGAATAGCCGATAGGACGAGATCTTCGTTGTAGATGGGATCAAAACAGAACCACCACCGTGTAAAGGACGAGCGCAAAGAACGTGCTGACGACCAGGCAGGAGAAGAAGGTCTTGTGGATTCGCCGGATCTTCTGGTCGAAGAGACCCTCGGTCTTTCCCACGAGCGTGTAGGCAGGGAGCACACAGTTGATCAGAAACACGCCGGCTGCGAGCAGACCTGCCGCTGAGATGGCATCAATCATGGTGGGATGTATGAGTGTATATATGCCATAGAAGACCATTCCGCCGCCTGCACCGCCCATAACTCCCCCTGCTATCCCGCTCAGGTGTGTCTGGACGGGCATTCCGTGGCCATCGGTTCCCGGGGTGACAAAGCCCTTCTGCTCCCAGCCGGTGATGATATCTTTTGTACCGCGGGCGAGGACCGACTGACCGCGGGCGGTCTGGCCTGACGCCGGGGGAACCCCTATGCCAAAGATGTTCACAATGTTGCTCCCAAGTATGGTAAGCGTGACCATCAGGGCCGAGCCGACAGCTCCCGATGCCATAACCAGGCTCAGACCCTCATCGACGGCATATGAGGCTGATAGGATCCCCGTCAATCCTGCGCCGAATGAGAGCATCGACGGGCCTGTCGCGATACCTGTGGAGGCCGACATCGCACCCACGGCGCTGGTTGGAATGAAGTGGACACAGATTCCCACCAAAACGCCGCCCGCGATCACGAGCATAGATGCTGCCAGTGGATCCATGTAAATCACCATCATCCGTAAGGGCCGTACCTCTTCCGGGCATACCATTCGATGTATGTCGTGATCCCGAACAGGAGACATATCATCATCGTTGCTATCAACACAAACGTCCAGCTTCCTGCAAAATGGAGGGTCCTTGAGAGGGCGTCTAAGAAGATTAGCATGCCGAAGGTGAGGCCGGTTATGGGGCCGCCGAAGCGGAGCGTGAAATATGGGGTATCCACGGAGTTTCTATGGCCGTACTCGCCCCTGATGTCTATGTCTCCCTGCTTTGATATCGCTATTCCTGAGCCGAATATGTACTGTTGATAGAGCCTTTCTGCTCCGTAGAAGACGTCTCCGGTTGAGGAGCCTATGGCCCCCAGGGTGAAACCGATGAACATTGCTATGAGCGGAACCGGGAAGGGATTTCCCATGAGGTGATGTATCACGAAGGAGAGGAGCGTCATGGTGAAGGCCGAAAGAAATAGATAAGCCATGCTGAGCGGCAGGGGCACCAGCAGTGCATCCCAATAGAGCGGCTGCTTGAAGTTCTTCATGCTGGCGGTCCTGGAGATGTGGGCAAATGATCCGTATGCGCACTGGAGCAGCATCGCCACGACGGCACCTGCTGCAGACGCTATCACGATCGATCCGGAGCCTGTCGCATCAAAGAAGTCCAGCAGAAGAAGTGCAGTTGTGGCGGCAACTGTCGCCCAGAGCGCATTTTGAGGTGGCTCCCCGGAGATGGCCTTGTTGTAGTACCTGTGGATATGGCCGATCTGGGGGGCGAGCTGAACCTGGGAGTTCGGGTTGCTGGCGGAGCCCGCATCGGACTCTTCGTTCTCAAATACGCCGGCCAGAAATGCGAGTGCGCCACCGAATGCAGCCCCTGCAAGTAACGTCTCGACCATATAGATTCTCCGGAGCGCTTACGTCAGCCGATGTGGCTCTCTCTGAGCCTTGATATACCTTTCGGATCGTGTATGAAGAGAGGATCACAGGCAGAAGGTATTTGTCGATGGAGGATGACATCTGTTGAGGGTACAGGAGCAATTTTACAGCGTTATCGGTACGCTACCGTAAAATGCGTTGCAATACCAAAGCTGCACAGCGATATGATACATTGCATTTCCGCATTAGTAGACATATTTCAGCTAGGAATTTTAAAAAATTATTAATTTGATTTGTCCAAGAATCACGACTTTCTT
>JGI24025J20009_10001062_pt1 | contig 21048 bp, 23 predicted proteins | sample Cruoilmetagenom3_FD_20009 | JGI IMG/M metagenome (IMG submission 20009) | reverse complement strand
GGATTAGGGATGGTTTCGGTGGATGTTCGCGAGGTGATTGTGGCTGGATGGTGGCGTGGCTGGGAATTGTGTTCGGAACTCGGTAGTTTCGGAAGTACTGCGCTCATGAGAGGGTTTATATGAGGGGATTCTGATTTACCACGCATGAAACGAGGAGGGGTTTGCTGATCGGTACGCGGTTTTGTTGCCGACTGCTCACGTACGATCTGCGAAGCGTCAGCGGAATGCGAAGCATTGCCATTGGCAGCAGCGGCAAAGCCAGCGCTGGTGTACCTGTAGCTAAACCGAACGCGAAATCACGGCAGTCTCTGTACTTAAGTACGGGCTTTGGTGACTTTGATGATAGTACGCTGAAGAAAAAATAATATCCAATTGTGATAATATGGTGAGTTGAATAATAATGAAAAAAGAGAAGTTCGTTTTAGACCCTGTAACTGAGGAGATGCACAAGAGAGCAAAGGAGCTTGGAATCAGGACTGTCTGGGAGCGATATAAGGAGAACCATGCCCGTTCGAAGGATGCTCCATTTCAGGCGACCTGTATGACCTGTCAGCAGGGACCATGTGTCGATGTGAAGCGAACCGGCGTCTGTGGAATGAACAGGGATGTCATCATCGCAAAGAATCTCGTCTCAGAGACCACGATCGGTGCATCAGCGCATGTAGGACATGCACGGAGAATCGCAAATATCCTGAAAGGCGTTGGGGATGGGACGGTCAGCGGATATCCGATCATCGATCATGGAAAGCTTGATAGCGTGTATAAAGGTCTTGGATTGGCTGGGGCTGATACCGATCGCGAGAAGGCTGCCAGGGTCGCAGATGCGATCATGGAGGACCTGTCGAAGCTGGACGGTATCCCGAAGATGCTGCTCTTCAAAGCATCGGAGGAGCGTATGAAGCTCTGGGCGGATAAAAGGATACTCATCGATGGTGGATGCCCTGAGATCATGGAGGCACAAGGCCGTATTGCAATGGGTATGGATCATGATATGGAAAACTTGCTTCTTGGCGCATGTCGATTAGGGCTTGTGGATGCATACTGCGGGATGTATCCTGCGACAATTGTTCAAGATATTCTCCTTGGCGTTCCGAAGGTTGGGCAGATAAAGACGAACCTTACCGTTATAGAGCGTGATAAGATCAATGTGGTGATTCACGGGCATATCCCCTTCTTACCAGACGTCGTTATACGAGCTGCTGAGGAGTATAATGACGATCCGGGTCATGAGCCAAAGGTCAATGTTGTTGGGATGTGTTGCACTGGTATGGAAGTTCTGATGCGAAGAGGCATTAACTTTGGGGGAGATATACTTCAGCAGGAGCTTGCGATAGCAACAGGTGCGATTGAGCTGGTAGTTGTGGAGATCCAGTGTACGCAGCCTGCAATCGTTGATGCAGCCGAGCACTTCCATACAAAGATCGTAACGACAGATCCGATGGCAAAGATGGAAGGGACGACCTATATCGAGTTTGAGCCCGAGCGGGCTACCGAGATCGGCAGGGAACTCATAAAGATGGCAGTTGATAACTATGCCATGCGGGATCATGCAAAGGTCTTCATTCCTGATTATGAGCCGCATGAGATGCTGTGTGGTTTTTCCACCGAGCAACTCATCGAAGCTCTTAACAAAGTGAAGCCAGGGGACTCGATAGGTGCTCTTGTTGACAATATAAAGAACGGGAACATCCGCGGAGTTGCGGCAGTCATCGGATGTGTCACCCCCCGGGATGATTATGGCTACAGGACAGTGGAACTGATCAGGGAACTCATCAAGAACAACGTCCTTGTGGTTCTTACAGGTTGCGTTGCAACGATAGCATCTTACTGGGACCTCTTGAAGCCCGACCCCGCGTATCCGGGTGTTGGCAAGAGCCTGGCGGCTGTTATGGGCGTGATAGCGAAGGCGAACGGACTTGAGGCGGTTCCCCCATGTCTCTTCATGGGTTCATGTGTCGATAACTCAAGAATTGAGGAAGTGCTAAATGCAGTTGCAGATTATCTTGGCGTGCGGATCGATCAGCTTCCGATAGCCGGCTCCGCACCGGAATATATCGCAGAGAAGGCGGTTCCAATAGGGTTCTGGACGGTATCTCTGGGAATCTTTACACATCTTGGAGATCAGCCGAATGTTGCAGCAAGCGAGCGTGTGGTCAAATGGCTGACCGACGACGTCGAGAAAATATTCGGTGGAAAGTTCTATGTCGAAGCTGATCCATATAAATCGGCTGAGAAGATAATCGAGGTAATTGAAGATAAACGCAAAGCTCTGGAGATATAATAGTTAAAATGGCTGTGGATGTGAAAACCGAGTCCAACGGATGCCCCACATCCATTGCGGGGTGGTGCGGTTGGGGCTGGTATCCAAGTCTCGTTTCTTTCACCCGCCTTCTCAACTCGTATACTCAGCATTGATCCGCACGTACTCTGCCGTCAGATCGCAGCCCCACGCAACAGCCTCGCCACCGCCAAGCCCAAGATCCACAGCGATCTCAATATCCTCTCCACTCATATCCACGACAGCACCACCAACGATCCTGCCGCGATCAACGACTGTCACGCCAGAGATCGCAAGCGAGATCCGGTCAGGATCAAGATCAGCACCTGAATACCCGGCAGCAGCGATCACCCGTCCCCAGTTCGGATCTTCCCCGTGGACCGCGGTTTTGACAAGCGGCGACCTGACGATTGCTTTCGCTGTCCGTTTTGCATCCTCTCCAGTCTTTGCGCCGGTAACCCTCGCCTCGATGAATCTCTCCGCGCCTTCCCCGTCCCGGACGATCATCTTCGCAAGTTCGGTGCAGACGTAATCGAGCCCCTCCTGAAAGTCCGGTTCACTCAGTCCCGGCTCATCCGGCGTTCCCGCAGCCATCTCCGCGGTCGCTATGAGAAGCACCATATCATTGGTGCTGGTATCGCCATCCACGACGATCATGTTGAAACTACGATCCACCGCACGTTTCAGGCACGAATTAAGCGTCTCGTAGGGTACAGCGGCATCGGTGTATATGAACGCAAGCATCGTCGCCATATCCGGGAAGATCATGCCAGAGCCCTTTGTGATACCGCCGATGCGGACGCCTGATACGAGTTCGACCGCAAACTCCTTCGGACAGGTGTCTGTTGTCATGATTGAGCGGGCTGCCGCCGTGCTACCCTCCGCCGTATCTGATAGTCCCGCGATCACGGAGTCGATGCGATCCTCGATCCACTTCATATCAAGCGGCACACCGATGACGCCTGTAGATGCAACACCTATCGAACCGGTCGGGACTCCGAACCTGCCTGCCGCAATCCCTGCCATGCTGGCGGCATCGGAAAACCCTCGCTCCCCGGTAAACGCATTTGCGGATCCGCTGTTTGCGATGATCGCTGATAGCTGCTGGCTTCTGAGATGCTCTCTGGTGACGACGAGCGGAGCCGCAATGATCTTGTTTCTTGTAAAAACCCCGGCAGATGCACCTCTTCCAGTGATCACGGCAAGCCCGTTCTTACCTTCCTTGATTCCATACGCACGCACGCCGCGGACAGCGCACACGCCGCCGGTTACCTGTTTCATCGGTTTACCATAGAACCGCGCTCCTTTTATATCCATGCATCACACCGATTACCATGGATAATCCGCTGAAACTCTGTAGCGCTATCTCTGCTGCAATCGATGATGCAATCGCGCCCGTAATCGGTACGGCAGACTCAGGAAGGGAACTCTACATCGGCGCTGACGGCACACCCACGAAGAAGATCGATGAGGTGGCAGAGAATGCCGCACTCGAGGTTATGAGGGATGACGGGCGGAGGATATTGCTCATCAGCGAGGAGTGCGGCGAGAAAGTGATTCATGGGAGAAGAGCAGAGATTGAGAGAACTGATATTAATGAGAGCGATATCGACTTTACGCTCGTTCTCGATCCGCTCGATGGGACATTCAATGCTGTGGCTGGTATTCCGTTTTATTCGGTCTCCATCGCAATCGGTGGATACGATCTCGCTGATATCTCATTCGGGTATGTCCGGAACCTCTATTCAGGCGATGTCTATCACGCAGAGGCGGGAAAGGGGGCATACCGCAATAAAAAACGCATCAGCGTATCAGGAAACGATGAACTGCAAAAATTCAGCGTAACTGCTTATGCATACCGGACAGACTCGACAAAGATCGCTGATCTCGGAAGAACCGTGCGGAGAATTCGGGTTCTCGGAAGCGCATCGCTGGAACTCTGTTATGTTGCGGCAGGCGTTCTTGATGCCTTTGTCGACTTTCGCAGGTACTTAAGGGTGATCGATATCGCTGCAGGAAAACTCATCGTCGAGGAGTCTGGTGGGTCTGTCACCGACACCGCGGGCGCTCGGCTTCGCGGCGAACTCTCGATCGGGTCGAGGGTGAGCATGATCGCATCGAACGGGCGGATTCACGGGCAGTTACTGGAACTGATCGCGGAATGATGGGCTGGTTTCAGGGGCGCGGTTTGTGGTCGGTGGATAAGGGCTGGGATGTGGTGGAGACTGCAGGAGCGGCGGTGGGGGCGAAGGCAGGGGCGGTGCTGCAGGCGGGGATTTGGACGATGATGGTTGATGCGAGGAGGATGATTGATGCGGGAGAAGTGGAAGGGAAGGGGTTTTATTATGTGGGGTGTGAACTACTACTGACAGAGCATAGGATGGACTCGATACAAATTTATAAATAAGAATGTGGTTATGATGTCTACCGTAATAAGTGAGATGAATAGAATTGAGTTGGTTAACCTTGAACGGCTGGCTTATATTTTGAAAGGGCTAAGTTTAGCAGAGTTTGAGACCCTGGAACTCCTATTGGATGAAGGGGCTTTTGGTAGCATTAGCCAGTCCCTCAGGGAACTGGAAGCAGGAGAGGGAATACCAATTGACGAGTGGTGAACGAAAACGATACCAAATCTTCATGTCCCCTTCTGCACTTATGAAGTACAAAAAGTTTGATCCGCGGTTGCAGAATAAAGTTAAGGAGGAGGCGAGGAAGCTCTCGGAAGAACCCTATCGATATGAGGAACTGAAGGGTCATTTGAACGGCATAAGGTCTTACCACTTCGGGTATGAAAACACAGAATATCGGATTGCCTATCGGATCGTCGAGGATAAAAATCGAATTGAGATCGTCCTGGTGAAAACCAGAAGGAATTTCTACCAGATATTGAGACGGGTTTTAAGATAACTGAGGGGGCGCGGGGTACATGAAACGACTGCGTATCATGCTCGACAGGATTCCCGCCGACCTCACGCTCGTGATCGCCCTGACGCTCGCGTGCATCCTCTTCGTGCTGACATCCGCGACTTAACGAGACACCGGTGCGGGTGGTATCTGGTCTGCTGCTCGTGCTCTTCCTGGTCATGCCGTATCTCGCGCTTCATCCGCCGGCATAGTGTTCCCGATACAAGACCCATGCGAATCTGTCAGGTTTCACACATATCAGCAGTCGTAAGCCGCATCCGTTGTGCACCACATCCCTCAACCGCTCCGAAACCGAAGCATCATCTACATAAAGATCATCGCAATGAAGACCACATAGACCATGATAAACAGTACGCCGACCCTCCTATCAAATACCCCGCGAGATCTCACGAAGATCACCATAGCCATCGCCAGGAAGACCATCAGGACGACGTTGTCCACGATGGCATCGACCCGTGGAATGGTGCAGAATCCCGCGCCGATGCCGAGAGCAAGCAGGATGTTTGCGATGTTGCTTCCAATAACATTCCCAAGAACCATCATACCCCACCGTTTCCGGGCGGCTGTGATCGATACTGCAAGTTCGGGAAGCGATGTGCCGAGTGCTACCAGTGTCAGTCCGATGACCGTTGTGGAGACTCCCAGCGCTGATGCGATATCGATGGCAGCGTCCACCAGGAAATTACATGCCACGAACAGGCCAAAACCCCCTGCGATGGTCTGCCCGAGAGACCGCACAAGATCCTTTCTGTTACCGCGAATCTCAGGAACCGGGTGTGTCGACCGGTGTCTGGTGTATCCGTCCCATATATACCACCCGTACACCATGACAAGCAGCACCCCTTCCATCCATGTAATCCTGCCGGCATATAAGAAGTAGCACGATACTATTGCAAGTATCAGGACATGGATCTTCACATCACGATAAATACTGCGATCGATGACGATGGGGCTTACTATACATGCCGCGCCAAGCACCAGCGCGACGTTGGTGATGTTGCTTCCGACTACGTTTCCGGCAGCAAGCTCGGGATTACCTGTGAAGGCAGAGTACACCGATACGACGATCTCAGGGAGCGAGGTTCCGATCGCCACCACTGTCACCCCGATCAGGAACTCTGAGACCCCAACTGCCTTTGCGAGTTTTGATGCGCCGCCAGTGAACCAGTCGCTCGAATACGCCAGGAAAACGGCGGACGATATGAGGATCAGCAGTTTTATCAGCATAAGACCGGATTGGTTTCATAGTACATAATCTTTATAATCACGAAAGTAGCAACATAACCATCATCCGGAGGAAAAACATTGGCAAGAAAAACGGTAAGAAAGACCGATCGCTGGAAGACAAAGAAATGGTATCAGGTCGTAGCTCCTGAGATGTTTGGCAGGTCGGTTATATGCGAGACGTTTGCAGATGCGCCAGAGAAGCTGATCGGGCGGGCGGTTAGTGTCACGGTCGGCGATATGGTCAAGGATTTCTCGAAACAGAACACCAAACTACACTTCAAGATCACTGATGTGAGCGGAGATACGGCAGGCACATCATTCACCGGGCATCAGATGACGAACGATTACATCGGATCGCTGATCAAGCGCCAGACGTCACGCATCGATGCAAATCTGGAAGTATATACGAAGGATGGGTACCGGATGCGGATAAAACCAACCTGTTTCACGACGCACCGTGCAAAAACAAGCCAGATCGAGGCGGTACGCAAGAGTGTGGAAGAACTTATCCACGATCGCGCAAGGAAACTTGATTTCGAGAAGTTAATCGAAGAGGTCGTGAACGGAAAGCTTTCCGCAAAGGTTTACCGCAGTATCAAAACTATATATCCGATGCGCAGGGTTGAAATTCTGAAAACCGAGATTACCGGCACTCCCGTAGGGAAGTGATAGATACGGCATCTCATGAACAGGTTTAATACCAACATCTACATAAATTTATTATCGTTGTGTACGGAATTTGATAAACACGGAGATTAAGCAAGGATGAATGTAAAGAAATTTCGAGGATCACGCACCTGTGGCGGAGGCACTCACAAGAACCGGCGAGGTGCAGGAAACCGGGGCGGACGCGGTAAGTGTGGTGCATGCAAACACCATGCGACGCGAGCACTGCTGCGCGGATACGTGTATGGAAAGCACGGGTTCACACGCCCCCAAAAAGTCATTGTCAGCACAAAAAGCATCAACGTGTGCGAACTCGATTCAAGGGTACCTGAACTGCTGCGCGCAGGGTTTGCCGAAGAGAAGGATGGCGCGGTGCATATCGATGTTAGCATACTCGGTATCAACAAAGTTCTTGGCACCGGCAGGGTGAACAGGGCACTGGCGGTATCCGCACCAGCGTTTTCGGTAAACGCGATCGCAAAGATCGAGAACGCAGGCGGAACAGTGATTCATAATTGATTAAGTGGTTAGTGGTGTTGCAATGAGTTTCAGAGAAGCTCTCGAACCGATCCTTGCCAGATTGCCAGCGGTCGCAAGCCCTGAGGGGCACGTGCATCTCAAGAAGAAGCTTGCATGGACTGCAGGCATTCTCGCCTTATATTTCGCGCTCTCGAACGTCCCGCTCTTTGGCATGTCACCTGATTCGACCGATATGTTCCACATGTACCGCGCGTTCTTTGCAGGGCAGGGCGGAACACTGATGCTTCTCGGGATCGGTCCGATCGTCACGGGTTCGATCATCCTGCAACTGCTTGTGGGTGCAAAGGTCATAAATCTCGATATGTCTGATCCGCATGATCAGGCATTATTCCAGGGCGCACAGAAGCTGCTCGTCTTCGTGATGATCCTATTCGAGGCGCTTCCGCAGGTGCTTGGCGGGTACATCCAGCCATCAGAAAGCGTTGCGGCTGCTTTTGGCGTCGAGCCGTCTGCAATCGTGGCTCTGCTCTTCCTCCAGATATGTGTCGGCGGCGTCCTGATCCTGTTTATGGACGAGATCGTCTCCAAGTGGGGTATCGGATCAGGTGTGGGGCTCTTCATCGTTGCTGGCGTCTCCCAGCAGATCGTGACAGGGCTGTTCAGCTGGATACCAGAAATGGGTGGAAATGTTCCGATCGGGCTGCTTCCACGGTGGGTGTATCTTGCACAGACCGGACTGCCAACAGACCTGATCCATATCCTGATCGACACAGGAATCCTTGCGCTGGTCACAACCATCACCATCTTCCTCTTTGTCGTCTTTGTGGAGAGTACCAGGATAGAGATTCCGCTTGCGCATAGCGCGGTTCGTGGTGCAAGAGGGAGATTTCCGATAAAACTCATATATGCAAGCGTGCTTCCGATGATCCTTGTGCGGGCGCTTCAGGCAAACATCCAGATGATCGGGATTATGCTCTCCAATAAAGGGATCACAATACTCGGGAAATTCAGCGGAACCACACCACTTGGCGGGATCATGTATTACCTCGCACCGATCCATAGCCCACATGACTGGATCCCGTCGCTCGTCGCGATGAAGTATTCATCACCGGAACTTGCAATGTCGTCACCGGAAATGTGGCAGATCATACTTCATGTACTCTGTGATGCCACGATGCTGATCGTTGGCGGCATCATCTTTGCTCTCTTCTGGATCGAGACTACAGGCATGGGTGCAAAGAACGTGGCGCAGAACGTGTTCCAGTCCGGAATGCAGATTCCCGGGTTCAGACGGAGCCCGCAGAGCATCGAGCGGGTCATGGAACGGTACGTGCCAAAGGTGACGATCATCGGCGGGGCATTGATCGGCGCGCTCACGCTCGTAGCATCGATGCTGGGAACGGTCGGCGGCGCAGGCGGCACCGGACTTCTGCTCACAGTGAGCATCGTCTACCGATTGTACGAGGATCTCGCATCCGAGCAGATGATGGAGATGCATCCGATGATGCGGCAGTTCTTCGGTGGCACATGACAAACATCATACTCCTTGGACCTCCCGGGTCTGGAAAAGGCACGCAGGCAAAGTTGCTTGCAGAGCGGATAAGTGTCCCTCATATCTCCACAGGCGATATCCTGCGGGCAGCAAAAGAAACAGAACTCGGAGACCGTGCTTCTGAATACATGAACAGGGGCGAACTCGTCCCTGACTCGATACTGATCGCGATCGTTGAGGATCGGCTCGCAAAGCCAGACTGCGCATCAGGCTGCATCCTCGATGGCTATCCGAGAACGATCCCGCAGGCAGATGCGCTCAACCGCATCCTTTCGGGACTTGACCTGCGGATCGATCTCGTGATCAACATCGATGTGCCTGATGACCGGTTGATCACCCGCCTCTCAGCACGCCGTGTATGCGAATGCGGGGCTACGTACCAGTTGACGTTTAATCCGCCAAAGAAGGAAGGGGTATGCGACCTGTGCGGCGGGGCACTGTACCAGCGCGACGACGATACCGAGGAATCTGTTCGGAACCGTCTCCTGGTGTATAAAAGAGAGACCAAGCCGCTTATCAATTATTATGAGAATCTGGGGCTACTTACGACGATCGATGGGAGCGGCAGCATCAAAGAGATCTCAGACGAGATCTACGCATACGTCCAATAATGTGGCACCCCCGACAGAGACTTTTTGTTATCTTCTGAAATGGGTTTTGGAAAAACCACAGAGAGCACAGAGGACGCAAGAGAAAACAGCAACTCTCTGTGCCCTCCGCGTCCTCTGTGGTTAATCTTATTTGCCATAACCCAAATCCACCCCGAAGAAATTAAAAAGCCACCCCGACACCCTAAAAAACTTTAAGAGCGACGGACTGTCAATCCTTCTTCAGTCCCGCCTCATGGCACCGCAAATCCACACATCCCCATACATCCATGAACCCAGACCACATCAAGAATGCGATCGCATCATTCATCCGCGTCCAGATGAACGAATCCGGCGCAAGCGGTGCAGTCATCGGGCTTAGCGGCGGCATCGATTCAACGGTTGCGGCATATCTAACCGCTCACGCGATCGGGCATGAGAACGTGCTTGGCATCCTGCTTCCTGTGCAGAATCTCACACCAGAACCGGACACAGATGATGCCATCGATATGGCGGATCGGCTCGGGATCGAGTACAGGGTGATCGAGATCAGCGATATTTTGCAGTCATTTTCGGGTTCGATTCCCGACTACGATGCGGATGCAGCCGTTTCGAACGGGAACCTGATCGCACGAACCCGGATGTGCGTGCTCTATTATTATGCAAATCTCCTGAATCGGATTGTAATCGGAACTGGAAACCGGACAGAGCTTCTTCTCGGATACGCCACGAAATACGGCGATTCAGGCGTGGACATAGAGCCGCTCGGCGATCTATACAAGACCGAGGTGTTCGAACTTGCTAGATACCTCTGTGTTCCGGAACGGATCATCGAAAAACCGCCGTCTGCAAGACTCTGGGCAGGGCAGACCGATGAGGGGGAACTCGGGATGCGGTATCAGGAGATCGACCGGATCATAAGGCTGCTTGTTGATGAGAACCTGAGTGCGGAAGAGGTCGTGGCACGCGGGGTACCAGAGAATAGCGTCTCTCGCATAACCGACCTGATCCGCGCAAGCGAGCACAAACGACATGCTCCTCCGTGTGCAGGCGGTAAGGCCGAAACCTGAAGCTATGAAGACATGAAGACGATGACGCAAACGTCGACAGCGAAGCCGTTAATGCAAGCGTCGACGCCAGAGGCGTTACTGGCGTTCGAACTCTCTGGCGAACATGAGACCCTGCCAGAAAGCGAGGTGCTCGCATGCATGCGTGCGCTCGATACCGAGCATAACCTCGTAAAGAGTTGGGAACAGTGCCTGCTCTTAAATATCAGGGGCGATCCCTGCGAGATATCAAAAAGATTGTCCGCGAGACTTGCGATGACGCATCATATCGTCTCAGTCATCCTCGAATGTGATCCGCTGGAGTCAAGCATCCTTAAATCGGTTCGGGACGCAGAGATAACCGTGCCCAGAGGAGAAACATTCAGCGTCCGGGTAAAGCAGGTAAAAGGATCCTTTATAGCGTCCACACGCATGGAACGGCTCATAGGCGAGGTTATTTTTGAAAGGAATAGTGGGGCAAAGGTAGATTTAGCCAATCCGGATCACAGGTTCCGTGTAATCGTCACAAAAGATTCATGCGTCTTCGGGGAAGTCCTCGCATCGATAGACCGGAGGCAGTTTTGGGATCGAAAGCCGCATAAGAAGCCGTTCTTTTATCCGGGAGCGATTTCGCCGGATATAGCTCGTGCAATCGTAAATCTCTGCGAAATCCGCACGGATGACCTTGTCCTCGATCCATTCTGTGGAACCGGTGGCATCCTGCTCGAAGCGGGTATGATCCGCGCCCGTGTGCTCGGGATCGATGTGCAGGAATCGATGGTACGCGGAGCAGACATGAATCTCAGATCTCACGGATTTGAGTACCAGTTGGCTTCCGGGGATGCCTGCAATCTGCCGCTTAAGGATGGGTCGATTGATGCAGTGGTCACTGACCCGCCTTATGGGAGATCTGCCGTTGTTATAGCAGAATCCATCGAATCGCTCTACAAGAATGCTCTTCTGGAGATATATCGCGTGATGAAGAAGAGCGGACATGCGGTCGTGGTCTCTGACTTTGAACTGCCGTGGGCTGATGAGATCGGATTTGTCGTGACCGGACTCTATAAAAATCGTGTTCACCGGAGTCTGACGCGGTATATCATGGTGTTACGTAAGTGAAGATGTCTATTTCAGCCATACATCCGGATGAAGATTCTGGGGCATCAGGAAGGTGCTTGTGAATTTTGGGTACTGCCTTATCATACGATACTTTACCATGGTGGGTCTATAATCGAATATGCTCAATATCATGTGGTTACCGGCACAATCGGAAAATCCAGTGAAATCACTATATCTTTAAATTTTACCGCAGAGCACGCGGAGAGCGCAGAGTTCCCCTCTCTGCGTTCTCCGCGGTTAAATTCCCTGCTTTAGTCCCCGTGATTTTAACCACGCGGAATTGCCGAGTGCCCTCTAAACCGGACGGCGCGACAAACCCCGTGAGAACCGGTACCGCACCATCGCGCACACCACAGCAATCCCGTCCCGGATCGGATTGAATTTCGAGTCTCCTTCCCGTACCGAATATGCGATCGGGATCTTCCTGATCCGCAGACCAAGCCGCACAGACTTTGCCGTGATCTCGGTCTCGATCCCGAAGCCATCCGACTCAAGTTTCATCTGCGAGATCGCATCCCTTGCAATACCGCGAAATCCTGATAGATTGTCGAGCCTCACACCGTACAGCACCAGAAACGCGGTCCTTGATATCCAGTCGCCGATCCTGAGCAGGAGCGGAAGCGAACCTGCAATAAACTCCGTGCGCTCGCCGATCACGAGATCATAATCTTTGAGCGCATCGATAAATTCAGGGATGCGCTCGACCGGATATGTATCATCGACGTCCACGAAGACGACGTCATCGTCCACATACTCAAAAGCAACCCGAAGCGCATCCCCCTTCCCCTTTCCGTTGTCGGATATGACTGTGGCGCTCATCTGCCTTGCGATCTTGGCGGTTCCGTCGGTCGAGTGCCCATCGACTACCACGATCCGGTCAGAGCAGACGCTTCGTATGCGGTCGATGGTCTCCCTGATGGATTCACTCTCGTTCTTTGTTGGGAGTACGATTGCGGTCATGGTGGTATGGATATCTGGTCTGTTTTCCGCAGGCAAGACATGTCACGACCACGCAGGTGCCGTTTAATCTCACCCGGCATGTTCTGCCCGGAACAAGATACTTCCCGCAGTGTTTGCACATCCTGCGCTTCAGGTGCGCGGGGATGCGTACACGATGCCGCATCCCGATCCGTCTTGCTATATGGACGTAACGGTCGCACAAGAGCGGGCGCGCTTCTGATATCGATTCGGCGAGTTCGAAGAGCCGCTCGATCTGCTGCCCGGCAATGTTCTTGATCCATCTCTTCCGGTGTTTTCGAGTCATTATAGTTTGCTGTAATGCACCTGTTTGGATCTACTTAGTACCGCTCAAGCATAGAAGTATCCGAAAAAGCAGATACCGAAGATTTATTAAAACGTGTGGCACAATAGTTAAAGCGAGGTCGGTTAAGTATGGCAGAAGCAGAGGGGGCAAAAAAGATATTGGAGATGACTGAGGAATCCGGGATTCCAACCACGTCTGACACAGATCCAGGTGAAACAAAGCCAGATGACGGTACTGGTGCCGAAGAGATCATTGAAGAGGAGCCGATCCACCCTCTCAAAGGGGTTATTGAGCGGCTCAAGGAACAACAGGGCGAGCCCTCTGGAATGGCAGAAGCAGAGGGGGAAGAAAAGATCCTGAAGATGCCGGGGGAATCCGGGATTCCAACTAATCCCGACACAGATCCCGGTGAAACAAATCCGGATGACGGTACTGGTGCCGAAGAGATCATTGAAGAGGAGCCGATCCACCCTCTCGAGGATGATATTGAGGGGCTCAAGGAACAACAGGGCGACCCCTCTGAAATGGCAGAAGCAGAGGGGGAAGAAAAGATCCTGGAGATGCCGGGGGAACTCGAGATTCCAACCAATCCCGACACAGATCCCGGTGAAACAAATCCGGATGACGGCACTGGTGCCGAAGAGATCATTAAAGAGGAACTGATCCATCATCTCGAGGAGGATATTGAGAGGCTCAAGGAACAACAGGGCGAGCCCTCTGAAAAAGAGAAGCCGTCGATCATGGACCGGCTTAAGAATCTTTTCAAAAAGGAAGAAGTGGGATTTGAGCCATACAATCCGGAAAAACATGGACCTCTCGTGTTCTTTGATGGGAAGGAAGGTTATGACGAGGTGGATAGATACTGGGTGAACGAGCCTTATGCGTTTGTTGTGGTCCTCCACAATACTGAGCGGGACGACCTGTGGTACCAGGTGGTTGAGCCGCATCTGAGCGGATTCGAGATGGGTTTCCTCGAAGAGATCCGATCCCGGCTCAGGGATGCGCTTTTGGTAGAGAATATCCAACGGGAGGAGGATAAGGAAGAGATTCTTGTTAAAAATGTTAGATCGATCGTGCACGACTATGCGATCGATGTAGACGTCCCGATGCTTGAAAAGATACTGTATTATACCGTCAGAGATTTTATCAAGTTCGGGAAACTCGATGCGCTGATGCATGACAGCACCATCGAGGATGTATCCTGCAACGGATTTGATATTCCAATTTATTTATATCATAAAAAATATTTGAACATCCCTACGTCAGTCATCTTTGGTGAGGAGGAACTGGATTCGTTCATCATCAGACTTGCGCAGCGGAGCGGCAAGCACATCTCAATAGCAGAGCCGATGGTCGATGCTGCGATGCCAGACGGCTCAAGAATCCAGATGACGCTTGGAACGGCAGTGACATCACATGGTAGCACGTTTACGATACGGAAGTTCAAGGATGTTCCATTAACGCCAATCGATCTGATCAACTGGAAGACGTTTTCATCCGGAAATATGGCTTATCTCTGGCTATGCATCGAGAACAACAAGAGTTTGATCTTTGCGGGCGGAACAGCGTCCGGGAAGACCTCATCACTCAATGCAGTATCGCTCTTTATGCCGGAGAGGGCAAAGATCGTGACGCTTGAGGATACGAGAGAACTGCAACTCCCGCATCCGAACTGGATTCCGGGGGTGACGAGGGATGCGTTCACCGCTGATGAGCGCGGTGCGATCGATATGTACGACCTCCTCAAAGCCGCGCTCAGGCAGCGTCCCGAGTATCTGCTGGTCGGCGAAGTCAGGGGCAAGGAGGCGCTCACACTGTTCCAGGCGATGAGCACAGGGCATACAACGTTCTCGACGATGCATGCCGATTCCGTTGCATCGGCGATACACCGTCTCGAGAATCCTCCGATCAGTGTGCCGAGAACGATGATCCAGGCTCTCGATATTATAAGCATCCAGGCGCAGATATACGTGAAAGGGCAGCGTGCCCGCAGGTCCACAAAGATTGTGGAGATCACTGACATCGATCCGGTCACGAAAAACATCAGGACGAACGATATCTTTGTGTGGAATCCTATGAATGACGTGATCGAACGTGTCGGTGAATCAAAGTCGCTCAAGGACATACAGACGAGGCGGGGCTGGACCGCTCCTGAATTAAAAGCGGAACTGGTACGCCGGCAGAAGGTTCTCGAGTACCTTATCGATAACAAGATCACCGATTTCAAGGCGATAGCAACGATCATCCACGCTTATGAAGCCACTCCTGAGAAGGTGATGGAGAAACTCGGGATCGAGTGGGGGTAGTCCGGAGATCGGGGGGGCTCCTGCACGCGTTCGGATGCCTGCTCCGGGACTGGACTTGCCAGAAAATCCGGATCACCGGATAAACTCGTATATCGAGGTCTGCCTCGTAATGCCTGCCATGCAGGGGTGGTAATGGGTCGCTCCTGGTGATCCATTATCCATCTGGAGATTCGATAATCTTATTCCGATCAGCCGTATCTTCGCAACTCCTGTGAACTCGCTTATCAGGTTCTTTGAAATGCTTTTAACCAGTTCCGGATCGGAACTTGGGAATCCGATGCTCCTTGATCGTGTACGCGTATCAAAATCCTCGAACCTGACCTTCACAGACACGGTCCGGAATAGGTATCCGGCATTTGACAGGGCGCGATGCGTCGCATCGGCGAGTGCATCGATCGAATCATGGATAAGCCCGGGATCGGATGTGTCTTCCTCGAATGTCAGCTCTCTGCCTATCGATTTGACTGTGCGGTCTTCTTTTACCTCGCTTCTATCGATGCCACACGCAAGATCATGCATCCGGTATCCCCACTTTCCAAACCTCAAAACAAGTTTTCTGGCATCGTACTCCCTGAGATCACGTATCGTCTCGATCCCCATACTCTTAAGCGATTGTCCTGTCTTCTTCCCGATTCCTGGAATCTTTTTTACAGGCATCGGGTCAAGGAACTCGCATACCTCGTAAGGCGCGACAACGGTCAAGCCATCGGGCTTTCGGACATCGGATGCGATCTTTGCTACAAGTTTATTCGGACCGATCCCGATGGAACACGTCAGTCGTTCCTTCGCGAGTATCTCTTTTTTGATATCCAGTGCCGTTTCGATGACATCTTCCGGATCATCCGTTTTTACCCGGATAAATGCCTCATCGATGCTGACTCTCTGGAACGTATCTGCGTAGCTCGCAAGGATCTTCATGATCCGTCCGGAGACCGCCTGATACAGAGCCATATCAACCGGCAGAAACTTTGAGTCAGGGCACAACCGGTATGCCCTGGAGATCGGCATTCCCGAATGGATGCCACACTCCCGCGCCTCATAAGAACATGTACTGACAACCCCCCTGCCCGCGCCCCCTTTTGGGTCTGCGCCGACCACCACTGGCAGCCCTATAAGTTCGGGACGCCTGACCACTTCGATGGACGCGAAGAAACCGTCCATATCCACGAGAAGTATCGTCCACATCCCCTGATCCGGGTCAGGGGTCTTATTCCTCCTCGATATCGCGCACCTCTTCACCATCCACGATCATGGCGAGCATGAAATACTTCTCGACATACCGTGTCAGTTCCTCATCCGAGATGCATGAAACCCGCTCTTCCTCGTCGTACAGCTGTTGAATGTCCTTCTGGATCTCCATGATTCTCGGATCGTTCTTCTCGATGCTGACCTTCACCTGCATCAGTTCATGGAGCGCCTCCTCGACCTTGTGCCTGACTACCTCCCTGCCGGAGGAGTCTCCGATCAAGAGTTGTCGCTCTGCACCGATGATCTCGGGCGGATACGGTTCGTACGTGAAGGGATTCTTGATTACACCGGCGGTGTGTATCCCGCTTTCGTGTACGAAGACGTTCCTGCCAACGATCGCCTTGTTTCTCGGTATCCTGATCCCTATGTGTTGTTCCATATACTCTGCAAACTGTACCATGCAGGAGAGGTCGTATTTCTCGAATCCTCCAACCCTTCTTACGAGGAATAGTAGGATCTTCTCGAGTTCCGTGTTTCCGCTCCGCTCCCCGATCCCGAGAAACGTCAGACTCGACCAGTTCGCGCCATACCAGAATCCTGCAAGCGCTGACGAGACGCTGAGCCCAAAATCATCATGGATATGCGTCTCGATGTTCTTTACGCCGAGTTCCCTGAATGTCGATACGATCTTCGGGATGCTGTACGGTTCACACGCATCTGCGAACGGAACCGCAAAACCGAGCGTGTCGCATATTCTGACTGTGCAATCAGGATCGATATCGATGATCTCCTTAACCAGCGGGTATACAAACCCTGGTATATCAGCACGGGTCACGTCCTCAAGATGTGTACGGGTGCGTAGCCCGTGATCGACCGCATACTGGAGTGCATCCAGATACCGTTCGCTCGCCTCCTCCCGACTGTTAAGTTGCATCTTATCAAAGATGTGCGAATCAGAGACCGACATCAGTATCCCGGTCTCCGCAATACCGTCCACATCGAGCACGAAATTGATGTCAGAAGGCAGAGCACGAGCCCACCCAGTAATCTCAGGGCACTCGTATCCGATATCCTGCATGGCTTTGATGGCATCCCGATCCCGCTTCTGGAACACGAACGTCTCCAGTTTCTCGACCCCGATCTCGTGCAAAAATTCGTAGATCTTGAGTTTGTGTTTGCGTTTCATCACAATGCCCGGCATCTGCGAGCCGTCCCTGATCGTGCTGTCGCTGATGAATACCTCCTGCCCGAGAGGAAGCTCTATCTTTGGAAGATCGTCGTAATTTTTATAGATTACCATCGTTACCGTGTGATCAGCATCTCTGCAGTATCTGCCCGGTACACCCAGTCCGCGGGAAGCGCACCTGTTCTGCGGTAGTACTTCACAAGTCTCCGTATCTTGGATTCTGTCAGTTGCAGCGCATGCTTGTTATGAACGTCTTTCTTATTTTCAGCGAGATGCGTGCGTAACCTGAGCGCTTTTACGATGAGGTTCCGCATCCCCTCAGGAACGTTTGGCGCCATGTCATGGTCCGCAACCGTCTGCATGATCTTCTTCTGCGTGATCAATGTGGCGTCTGGTATACCATATCGGTCCCGAAGAACCATCCCGATCTCGCTCGTGGATTTATCCTGCTTCCACAGGTCGATGATGATCTGCTCAAGCTCATCGGCTCCCATGTCGACCCATGGCGGATTTTCCTTCCGGTAGGGTCTCGTCGATCCTGATTTTCCTTTCCGTCGTGAATACATTCGTGCCATGTTGGTTCTATGTTACAGCGTACCTGATTTAAGTGTTTCCTGATGTCGTTGCTTATCACCAAAATCTCCTGCTCCTTCACTTCGCTGCCCATGCAAGATCCACGATCCTGCGCATCACCTCGCGCACAGGCACGCCGGTCTTCTGCGCAATCATCTTCGCATCCTCAAACTCGGCTGATATGGAAAGGATGCAGCCGTCTTCATCGGTCGCTATCTTGACCGCGGCATCCCACTCCGCGCCATCGATCTCGATCCTGACCGACTCCATCTTCCGCTTTGCGATCAACCTGTGCTTGGTGGTGGAGATCCGCACGCCAAGCGAACCGGTCTCCTCGATGATCCTGCGTGCGATCCGTGCTGAGTCCCCGGGTTTTGCGATCACCTGGATCAGATGCCCGCTCCGCCCTTTCTTCATCGTCGCAGGGATCACGATCGCGTCATGCGCGCCCATCGCCATCAGTTCATCGATCAGGTTGCCGAGCACCTCGCCGGTCACGTCATCGACCGATGTCTCGAGCACCTCGACATCATCCAGCCAGAGGGACGCGTCCCCGCCCCGGCCCATATCTGCATCCGCGCCCCTGCCCTGAACACGACCTTGAACACGACCCTGCCCCTGACCCGTGCGCTCATCTTCGCACCGGATGACGCGCAGCACGTTTGGAATCTCGAGATCCGCCTTCCCCGCCCCGTACCCGATACCGGTTGCGACGCATCCGCCGCCGCCACTACTACTACTGCCACTGCCACCGGGTTCTGCCCGATCTGCCAGATGCGCGAGTATCGCAGCACCGGTCGGGGTCAGCAATTCGTGCTCGATGCTCCCGTACTCCCACGAAAGCCCGGAACCTGCGAGTATCTCGAGTGTGGCTGGTGCTGGCACCGGGCATCTCCCGTGCGCAGTATCCACAAAACCCCTGCCTGCAACGATCCGGGCGCAGAAGACCTTCGAAGGCGCGAGGTCGTGGATCGCAGCAGATGCACCGACCACATCTGCTATGGCATCTGCCTGCCCGAGTTCGTGGAGATGAAGTTCGTCCTCGCTTACACCGTGAACCCTCGATTCTGCCGAGGCGATGCGGCTGAAGATGGCAAGAGCGTCTCTGATGATGGGATCTGGCAATCCTGACGACCGGATATCTGCTACGATCTCGGGATATGTGCTGGTTTCAGATTTATCTGCAATCTCGGACACGCGGACCCGGGTTGCAGAGATTCCCTTCTTCGCTGTCCTACCGATATCCACGGTGACTGGCGCCACCGATTCCATGATCTCTCTGATGCGTGCGGGATCTGCTCCAAGATCGATTAAGGAAGCGATGATCATGTCCCCGGATGCGCCCATGAACGGATCGAAGATCAGGCAGGTCATGGTTGGTTATGTGTGCGCAGGTGTACATAATGGTGCAGGTTCACGCCCGATTGGGCTGCAAGTCTGTCGAAAGGGTTGGTGTTGATCTGCTGATGGCAAACTCGCGCGGGAAGTACATCGCAGATGATGATGGGCTCGCTTTCGCACGAGTCGGGTTCCCGGTGTATGGTCGGGTTGGCTATCAGAGGATACTGATCATCGGGTATGGCGGCGGGATCAATCTTGTCGATCGGATCACCGACGCGATTCTGGATCATGCGGACGCGTCGTGAAGCCCGGGTGCGGGCACTGTTCGAGATGGGGCGCTCATCCCGACGGTGTTATTGTGAGGGGAGATGTGAATATTTTTATAAAATATCTACCAAGATATTCTCGCAAGGCTTATGTAGAATGTGTTCTCGATTAGTGTGCATGGAGCGTAGAGAACTGTGCAAGGCATTTCCACACCTCAAGAAATGGTGCAAGTATTGGTCTCTGGGCACCACCCTGTTTTCATGGCCCGGTTGGTTGTGGAGAGATACATACAGAATCGGGAGAATCCAAATGCGAAATCGCTATGTACAGACTCCGTACTTAAGTCCGGGGTTTAGTGACTGCGGGATCGAAAGAATATGCTCGGGTCTAATGGTAGAAATTAATAATTTATAAAAACTAAAAATATTTATATGTGATAAAAGTCTTAGCATTTGACACATAGAAAATAATGAACATCACATCAGTAGAAATCTCGATTTTACAGATGACTTACAGAGTTATCCTATTTGGTGGGAGGCGTTTATGGATTCACTCGAAAATGAGAGTGAATGGATAAAGGAATATAAATTAGATGATTATGTAATATTTCTGAAACAATTTTTGCCAAATAAAACCAAAATAATGGGAGTATCTTTTTTAAAAGATATTACCGAGATTGAAGATCATCGACTTTTAATATTGATGTCTCATCTTTATTTTGAAAATTTTATTGAGGAAATAATTAAAAAGCGATTGAATTATTCATCGAGGACACTATAATCATCATTTTTTCGCAAATTAGAAATTCTCTATGAATCTAAAATTTTGGATGATTTTTATTACTCTGAATTGGGATTTATCAATAAACTGAGGAATAATTACGCACATAATCTTAGTTTTGATATTTTAGACTATGATTTTGACAAGTCACATAGATTAAAAGTAACTACTCAGGTACCTAAAACACTATCATGCGACTTCGCTATATCGGCACTGCTTGACCCGGAACATAACATGAGCCAAACAGGGAANNTAACCGCAGA
>JGI24025J20009_10001058_pt1 | contig 21074 bp, 21 predicted proteins | sample Cruoilmetagenom3_FD_20009 | JGI IMG/M metagenome (IMG submission 20009) | reverse complement strand
AACAGATTGAATACTAGACCAAGAAAGTGTCTTGGCTTTGTTCAACCTATGGTAATCTTAAAAAATCACTGTTGCACTTGATACTTGAATCTAAGTTGTTATTCATCAGGGTTTGGTCAATATACAAAACTGCCCTATTATATTACAACTCAAAGTTATTCAAAATGTATCCATCTTCTTCATTGTAATCTCATGAGTCACCCCTGCATTCACATCCACATTTGCATCAACATCATTATCAATAATGATAATGCCTTGGATATGGTTTGGCATAATAACAAAATGGTCAACCTTCATCCTTGCAAAAAGTATTGAAATTTCTTGCCAACATCCCTGAACAATTCATCAAATTCGACTTAAGAGAACTTGATCATTCTTAANATTACCAATAATATTCGACCTTTCATGGCTGACGACGGTTACAAAATACGCTCCCATTCGGCATAACCGTAATCCGGAAGCCTGATCGAATGTCGTTGACAAAAATTTCGCCTTTCATTCTCATGGCATGCATTCCTTTTTTAAATTACAAGCTGATACCTATAATAAATCTAGAAAATACGCTCAAAAATATTAATCACCCAATTCCCAGCATATGCAAACATCATCATTTTGAGGATTTTCCCAATAATACAAAAGAACAAAAATTTCCAAACTGGCATTCTCAATATGCCTGCAGCAATACCTGCCAGGTCGAACAAAGGATTGGGTATAAACGCCAGCACAAGAATGGTAAAGTCCCCATATTTTTCCATCCAACGAACCACGCGTTGATATTTTTCTGAGCCCTCGACCACAGCTTGCCCGCTAAACCCTGCCAGGTAACCTGAAAATTCTCCCAGGGCAGCACCTGCACCTGCCGCAATTGAAACAAGTAAGGGGTTAAAAACCGCACCCATTGCAGAAGTAAATACCACGCCGGGCACCGGTACAAAAATGGTGGCATTTGCGAGTATGGAAAACAAAAAGATTCCCGGGTAGCCGTAGGCTTTTAAAGCCTGGATCTCTTCACGTTTGATCACCAAAAAGATTGTCAGCGCTATGACCGCCAATAGCACAACCACCCTGATTATATTTAATGTTCGTCTTGACAGTTTTTTTCCTGGTAGGAGTGGAGCAGGGGATCCCGGTTCTTCGGATATCTTATTATCTTGATTCAACGGAAGACTCCCCGTTTAACAGGGATTGTAATCTGGCGATGACCATATCCAGAGCTACAACATTCATACCCCCCTCGGGCACGAAGATGTCAGCATAACGTTTTGAGTTTTCCACAAATTCGAGATGCATTGGACGTACTGTTTGTAGATACTGATTGATCACCGATTGCACTGATCGTCCTCGCTCGTTCACATCCCGTGTAAGCCGACGGATAAAGCGGATATCAGCATCGGTATCCACATAGATTTTCATGTCAAATAGATTGCGCAGCGCTTTTTCAACAAAAATCAATATGCCTTCAACCAGAATGATGGGTCTTGGATCGACCCTTAAGGTTTCTTCCTTCCGATTATGAATAGTGAAATCATAGATGGGCATATCAATTGATTGACCTGTTTTAAGCATTTCGATATGCTTGATTAACAATTTAGTCTCAAGTGAATCGGGATGGTCATAGTTAACCTTCGCCCGTTCCTCAATGGGGAGATGTTTTTGATCACGATAATAAGCATCATGGGGTAAATAGGCGATTTTCTCACGTCCGATCCTTCCCAGGATCAAATCCGACAGGGTTGTCTTTCCGGAACCTGTGCCCCCAGAAATGCCAACCACCATAATTTTTTGAGTTTGCGTTTGCCCTGACATTTGCGTATCCATACCAGAATTATAACGCTGGTTTCAGGTATAATCCTTAAAAATAATCAGGATCATTTGGAGGATAAATGGGTGCAAAAATTATTGATGGCAAAGCTATCGCCGAATCATTGAGAGAAGAAGTCAAACAACACGTTAGCGAACGGGTATCCCAGGGGCTTCCGGTGCCCGGGTTGGCGACAGTCATCGTTGGTGACAATCCCGCATCCAAAGTTTATGTGCGCATGAAGCAAAAAGCCTGCCAGGAAGCCGGGATTCTTTCTGTCGGACACGACCTGCCAGCTGATGCATCGCAAGATGAGGTAGAAGCTTTGGTGAAGAAACTGAATGACGATCCAAAAATCCACGGCATCCTGGTGCAATTACCACTGCCTGCCGGTCTGGATGAAGAAAGCGTGCTTAACACCATCAAACTTCAAAAAGATGTGGATGGCTTTCACCCGATTAATATATTGGACGCCTGGCTCAAAAAGGGCGCGAGCCATTATTTATTCCAGCTACCCCTTCCGGGATTATGTATTTGTTAGAAAAAGGCGGCACCCCTCTTGACGGAGCTAATGCAGTTGTGCTTGGGCGGTCAAATATCGTCGGTATGCCGGTCAGCTTGCTGTTGGTGCGAGCCAACGCTACTGTGACCATCTGCCATTCACACACACAAGACATCCCTGCCGTCACCCGAGAAGCGGATATTTTAGTGGCAGCTGTCGGCGTGGCAGAATATGTGCGGGGCGATTGGATTAAGCCTGGCGCAACCGTGATTGACGTTGGCGTCAACCGTGTTGAAGATGCATCACGCAAGCGCGGTTATAAATTAGTCGGTGACGTTGCTTATGATGAAGCCAAAGAGGTTGCAGGCGCCATCACACCGGTCCCCGGTGGTGTGGGACCGATGACCATCGCCATGCTTCTGCGCAACACTTTACGAGCTGCCCGATTGGCAGATGAAAAGGCATAAAGTCGTTTTCATTCTATTTCCGGAAATCCTCAAAGAAGCCATTTTATTCTGAGGTTACCTTGCGAGAAATTCACCTGATAAAATTAATATTCCATCACCAATGTCACTGGTCCATCATTGATCAGTGACACTTCCATATGTGCCCCAAAAACCCCCATTTTTGTGGACACCCCTCTGTCAACGAGCATATTTGCAAACGCTGCCACTAGCGGCTCTGCAAGCTTCGGTTTAGCGGCACCATTAAAAGATGGCCGCCGTCCTTTGCTGCTATCAGCATACAAGGTAAATTGTGATACCACGAGGGCTTTCCCCTCCACATCTAAAACAGAAAGGTTCATTTTTTCATCCTGGTCCTCGAAGATGCGTAAAGTGGCAATCTTATCAGCCAATGTCTCTGCAATCGTCATATTGTCCTCTGGGCCAACACCCAGGAGAATGACCAGTCCTTTGCCAATTTCAGCAACAACTTCACCATCAACGCTGACTGCGCCCTGGCTTACACGTTGAATAACTGCTCTCATAAATACATTTCCTCAATAACAAATTTTTTACTGCCAAATCAAATTATGAATCCTCTGCAAAAGCCCTCACTGCAAAGGAGACTCAATTATAACATTGACAACTTTATCCTATTCCCTATTCACTTATCTCGAATCACAATTAACTTTTCCCTGCTCACCACGCCCATTTGCGCTATAATCTAACATATGCTCGAGATACTAAAACAAACCGAATTGGTCTGGGTAGACCATCCTCAAAAATTACATGAGGTAACTGAAGAACTTTTAGCACAGGACATCATCGCTGTCGATACCGAATCGAACAGCCTTTATGCTTACCAGGAACAGGTATGCCTGATCCAATTCTCCACACGAGAAAAGGACATCCTGGTAGACACCTTAGCTTTGCCTGATTTATCTTTATTAGGACCTGTTTTCCATTCGGATAAGATCATGAAAATATTCCACGCAGCGGAATATGATTTGATCTGCCTTTTCCGCGACTATGGCTTTCAGTTTAAATTTTTATTTGACACCATGATCGCTGCCCGAACCATGGGATACCAGAAAATTGGACTGGGTTCCCTCCTTGAAAAATATTTTGATGTCCGCATGGACAAAAAATATCAACGGGCAAACTGGGGCAGGCGCCCATTAAAACCCGAAATGCTTGAGTATGCACGCCTTGATAGCCATTACCTCATTCCCCTGGCAGAAATACTTCAAAAAGAACTGCGGGAAAGCGATCGTTGGCCTCTGGCAATGGAAGACTTTAATAGATTGACGCAAAACATTGAAGATACAACCGAATCCAACGAAGATGATTTTTGGAATCTTCGTGGGGCACGCGATCTTAACAGCAGGCAGGCCGCCATCCTCAAGGCAGTCTATCAATTCAGAGAATCCCAGGCTGAGAAACAAAATCGTCCATCCTTCAAAGTTGTTAGTCATCAAGCATTGGTGGATATTGCAAGTAAAGGTCCTGATAGCCCGGAAGCGCTAAAAAAGCTGCCTTCACTCAATCATCGTTTAGTTGATCATTATGGAAAAGGTCTGATAAATGCTGTTCACGAAGGTGAAAAAGCATCTCCTGAAAACCCACCCTTCAATAACCGTCCACCAGATGCCGTTCTTAATCGGATGGATGCCCTGCGCGAGTGGCGAAAGATGGCTGGGCGGAATATGGATGTCCCATCTGACGTGGTTCTTCCCAGGGAAGTGCTCAATCGCATCGCCCGGGAAAACCCCAACGACAAACAAACCCTCCAAAAAATCATGGAAGACGTACCTTTTCGCTACCATTACTTTGGAGATGAGATCATGGAAACCCTGAAACGAGGAGAACATTCAGCATGAAACTCACCATTCATGGTGCTGCGCGTACTGTCACAGGCTCTAAATATTTAATTGAAATAAACGGGCAGCGATTATTGTTGGAATGCGGTTTGTTCCAGGGTCAACGAGCAAAAACCTATGAATACAACCTCAATTTTGACTTTGACCCTGCCAGCCTGGATGCCGTCATCCTGTCTCACGCCCATATTGATCACAGCGGCAACCTGCCCAACCTGGTCAAAAAAGGTTATAAGGGTCACATCTATGCTACCGATGCCACCCGTGACTTAGCCGATATTATGCTCAAGGATTCAGGGCATATCCACGAATATGATGTCAAATATCTCAATAAAAAGCGGAAGAAAAAGGGATTGCCGCCTGTTGAACCTCTTTACACGATTTTGGATGCCTCTCGAACGATGCCTCATTTTCGCCAAATGGCATATGAACAGGAATTTCAACCCGTCAAAGGGGTCACGGCACGGTTTTTAGATGCCGGTCATATCCTCGGATCAGCAGCCGTCCTGCTCGATTTAGAAGAAAACGGAAAGAAAACTCGGTTTTGGTTTTCTGGCGACATCGGACGCCCAGGTCAACCATTTCTGCGTGATCCTGTCTTGCCTGGCGGGTATGATGTTGACGTTTTGATGATGGAATGCACCTATGGTGATCGCCCTCACGACAACGTTAATGAAGCTTTCGAAGAGTTTGAACAAGTTGTTGGACGTACCATTAAGCGGCGCGGTAAGGTCATCATCCCGGCATTTTCTGTCGGGCGCACGCAGACCCTGGTGTATTTACTGAATGAATTGATGTCCTCCGGTAAATTACCAAAGGTGCCCGTATTTGTAGACAGCCCCCTGGCTGTCGCAGCCTCAGATATTTACCGGCGTCATCCGGAATGTTACGATCAGGAAACATGGGACTTTATTTCTCAACATAGACACCCTGCACTGGACTTTGACGCGCTGACATATACGCATTCGGTTGAGGAATCTAAAGCCCTCAACGACCGCGATGACCCCATGATCATCATCAGTGCATCGGGCATGGTTGAGGCTGGCCGCATCCTGCATCATGTCAAAAACAATATTCACGATGAACGCAATACCATTTTGATTGTTTCCTGGATGGCACCGCACACCCTTGGTCGACGATTAGCAGACCGAAAACGTGAGATTCGTATCTTTGGAGAATCCTATTATCGCCGTGCGCAGGTCGAGACCATCAATGGGCTCTCAGCACATGCTGGACAGGGTTTGTTGGTGGAATATGCTCGATCTGTTGCTGGTCAAGCCAGGGAAATCATCCTCGTGCATGGTGAAGAACAAGCAGCGGAAAAACTTCAAGAGAAATTGAGTCGATTTAACAACATGCCGCCCATTCATTTTCCCGATCGCCTGGATACATTTGAACTGTAAGGCTTGCTTAACCACTACATTTATATCGAGTATAATTTATGCCTGCTTTTGGAGAGGTGCCGGAGTGGACGATCGGGGCGGTCTCGAAAACCGTTGTAGCCCTTGGGGCTACCGAGGGTTCGAATCCCTCCCTCTCCGCTCTTTTTTATTTGCAAATTTTATTTCCTCCCGAGCAATTTAAAAAGGGAAGGCCGCAATATGTGGGGGATTCATTTTTTAATTTACAAGGATAGCGTTTAAATGACTGAGATTATTTTTATAACTTAGGGAGCCCCGTTCAATTCTGCCCTGTCGAATAACCCACTAATGTCCTCCCGATGGTCTTCGTCTTCCCCATAAGATATGCCCGCACATATCAGGCACGCAAAGATACGGTCCACATATTCAAGATCCTGTTCCGGGAATGGGACAAAACGTAAAATATCTTCATAGGACACAAAGGATTCTTCACGGCCTAATTTAAACAAATTGGCAATTGGAGATATCTCATTTCCCCTATTTATTTCATTATCAATAATTGATTGTGAGACCATTTTTGCAACCTGTTCAAATAATATTCTTTGGACCTTTATTGCAGACCTAAATTAAGCATATTATTATTTCTAAAAATTTGCAAGGGAAATTTATTAGAAAATGGGAATAATCAAGGGCAAACGACGTAAATTATTACTCTTAATAACTTTACTTCAATAAATAATCCCGCAGACGACGCTTGATCGAGGGATGACGCAAACGTGACAAAGCCTGTGCTTGAATTTGGCGGACCCGTTCTCGTGTAACACCCATCTTGCGACCCACCTCCTCAAGTGTATAAGCCTGACCGTCCAATAAGCCAAACCGCAGTTGTAAGATTCGGACTTCCCTTGAAGGCAGCGAATCAAGGACGGAAAGCAAGCTTTCCTTAAGCAAATTGCAGGTAGCAGTGTCGTCCGGCAATGGGATTTCTTGATCCTCAATGAAATCACCCAGGGTCGAATCTCCTTCATCATCCGTTGGCAATTCAAGGGACAAAGGACGCCTGGCAACTTCCATCATATGCTCCACCTTGTCAGGTGTAACCTCTAATGCCTCGGCAAGTTCCTCAATTTTTGGTTTGCGATCTAAATGCTGGGTTAATTCATGCTGAACACGTAATAGCTTATTTATTTGATCCCCCATGTGAACGGGGACCCGGATCGTACGCCCCTGGTCTGCCACTGCCCGTGAAATTGCCTGCCGTATCCACCATGTGGCATAAGTGCTGAATTTGTGCCCGCGGCGGTACTCGAACTTCTTTGTTGCCCGCATCAAGCCAATATTGCCTTCCTGGATCAAATCGAGGAAAGGTACCCCGCGATTCATATACTTTTTAGCAATGCTGATCACCAGTCGAGAATTGGCGGTAATCAAATGCTCCCTTGCACTCCAACCATCTTCTACCAGGCGGCGCAATTCAACCCGCCGTCGATCGGAGACATTTCCACGAGCTAATTCCGCTCGAGCCATACGTCCACTTTCAATGCGCTGAGCAAGTTCAACCTCTTCTTCAGCAGTTAACAAAGGCACACGACTGACTTCTTTGAAATATAAACCAATGGTGTCATTTGTTTCAATATTCGAAAGGTCATCCGTTGTGACTTCTCCCTCCTTTTTGGCATGTTCCTCCCTGACCTTTTCCTCCTCCTTTTTGATGTCTTCATCAGAAGGTTGCGCCAGAAGTTCGGCATCTTCAACATAAGGGATACCAGCGCTGATCAAGGCCGCAAATATCATTTCCAGCTGTTTTATTTCTTCTTCCGCCTCAGGGAAAAAATGGAGGATGTCATTTGTGGTGATAAAAGATTTGTTTCTGCCAATCTGGATCAAATGTGTAAGTGAAGATTTGTCATTTCCGCCATTTGATTTTGCACTCGTCATAGACTTTATGCCCATAGGCTCTTTCTATTGTATTGATAAATGAATTTCATGCGGTTAACCCCAACCAAACCGCTGTTTCAACATTAATAATTGAACACGGATCATGATAATCCAACACCCCATAAGGATAGTATTTTTTTATCAAAATATCAACCCTTTGGTCNGATTGATCTAAATAATTGAAATAGCTAATCGAGATTTGTAAGANATAGACTTATGAGTCTCCTAAAAAAAGGGAGGACCGCNATATGTGAGGGATTCACTTATGAAAAATATATTATTATAGATTTTCTTCAATAAATATGTAGATCTAATTTTCTAAAAAATAATCAATATAAATTCACTGTGAAACCAAAACAAAAAAATCGTGCAAATCAAGCACGATTTTTTTTATTTAGCGGGGAGGGAGGGATTCGAACCCTCGGTTGAGCTTAACACCCAACAACCACTTAGCAGGCGGCCCCATTCAACCACTCTGGCACCTCCCCAGACACAAATGATACCCCACTAATAAGGCGGAGGGAGAGGGATTCGAACCCACGGTGGGCGTGAACCCACACCTGTTTTCAAGACAGGCGCCATAGTCCACTCGGCCATCCCTCCGGTCTGAAATTCTAACATTAAATATCAACCACCACAAGGCGGAACTTAATTATAGCACCCTCAGAAAAACATGCAATAAAAATGCGCTATTAATTTTTCTGATGGTGACAAGAAACTATCAATAAATTATGTGGATTATGGGGTATTTGTGGGCCATGGGGTAATGGATGGTTGAGGTGTAATATCAGCTGTTGGCGTTTCAGTCGTGAACGTCGGTGAAACTACCGGGAATGATGTCTCTGGTTGAAAAAAATTCTCTGTTTCGGTTGGAGAAACAATCGTCTGCGTCTCTGACTGAATTTCAATTACTTCAAGCCTGTGTTTCCACCAGCGCCATCCGAAAAAGACAGCAGTTACGATTGCACTCAGCAATATCAAAATTATCAGACACCCTATTATAAGTCTACGTTTTCGAGGTTTCTTAAAAACACCCTTGGATGGGACATACATTAATATCACAGTGGTATTATCGTAACCACCTCGTGCATTTGCCATTTGAATTAAAACATCTATTGCATCATTTAGGGGTTTCTCTTGAATCACTGATTGAATCTCTGAATCCTCCACNAGNTCGGTCAACCCNTCACTGCAAAGAATAAGCGTGTCACCAGCGATCAACCGCATGCCCTGGTTATTTTGAGCATCCTCATCACTCTCACCTTCAAAATACCATAACCTGAAATCAGGTTCTGGTTCGCTTTTGGCCCCTAAATAACGACGAATAACATGCGCATTTGGATGATTTTCACGCTCCGATTCCTTGATGAGACCTGCATCATAGGCTTCCTGCACCCATGTATGATCCGTGGTTAACTGGACAAGATGCCCTTTGCGCAGGATGTAAATTCTCGAATCCCCCAGGTTGGCAGTGAACAGCTTGTCACCAATGACCCAGGCAATCGCACAGGTTGTGCCCATTCCTGTACGTCCCTTGTCGGATTGCGATGCCGTATATATCGCTTCGCTTGCTCGCCGGATTGCTTCTCCCATGATCTCAAGCGGGTTTTTTGTATCACCTTCAAGTATTGTTTCAGTAATGATGGAAACGCCCATTTGTGCAGCAATTTCACCTGCCCGGTGACCGCCAATGCCATCGCATAAAACAGCCAGGGTTGACGGCACCTTTTTTTGGGGGCTGACCCAAAAAGCTGAAACCTGGAAACGATCTTCATTTTGCTTCCCGGTCATTCCCGGATGACTGGCTGCACTGATATCTAAATGAGGCTTTTTTGCTTCAATCATAAGGTTGGCTCGTATTTCGAGACGGACACTTGAGTTGTATTCGCATCAACAATTGTAAATCTAAATCCACAATTCCCAAAATGAATAATATCTCCAGCTTGAATTCGAACCGGCTGTCTGCTGATTCGCCCATAATTCACCCAGGTGCCGCAGATAGAACCCAGGTCATTTAACCAAAAATTGGTTTCGTCATGATGCAATAACGCATGTGCGTCATTGATACTTTTATCATCAATGATTAAATCAGCTTTTTTAGTATCCCTTCCTATATAAACCCGAGAACGAGAAAGGCCAAGCATGCCCTCGAAATTTCCGGGGCAATTCTCTAAAGGGGATAATCCAGCAACAATTCGTCCTTTTTCTTTTACCATCGGTGACAAATCTATTCCTGCGCTGCTTTCTTCCCTTAACTTTGCGTGGATAAAACTTTTAACACGATCTGCCTGCCAATACCGCCGGATGAGCCATAAAACAAAGATGGCAAGAGATATAAACAAAACAAAGCCCAAAAGAAAAATTTCGATTTGCCTTGATGTAAATCCCTCTTCGGTTTCTGGCAGGATCACCTCAACCTGTACAGGCGTCATGATCGTTTTGGCAGAGAAACCCAAGGAATCCTCTACTTCTACCTGGATGCTGTGTTCACCTGGATCTGTCAATGAAGTCAGGTCCCATTCAAGAGCATCAAAAGGCGGCGTATCCCGCTCATCTACGACCTTGCCATCCACATAAAGCCGACTGAGGACAAGTGGACGCGGGTGACAATCAGGAAATTCCATCATGATTTCAATTGATTGGATGGTTGGAGAAAGTTCAAAACCCGCACCCTCTGATTGAGTCCGCCTGATAATTGCTGGGGGAGCCAATAAGATCGGGTTTGGCGGCTTCATTTCAATATACAAAGGTGAACTTTCACCTCTAATTTCACCCAGGGGTGTCGTAATGACAATTTTCAAAGGGGTCGTCCCTGTTTCACGAATACCGGACTGGTATGTTAATTTGAAATAATGTCCTAAATTTGCCAGATAGGTTTCGGGATCTGGAATGTCTTCCACGCCTGTGAAATTGAAGAGATTTCCGCCCGTCTCTTCCGCTAAGTCAATTAAAGCGCTGCCTTGAGCATTGGTTAAAAAATATGCGTCGTCAACCAACCAGACGTTAACCTGGATGCCAGCAGACTGCGCATCCCTTGATAAGGCTTCAATGGCTTCTATCTGAGCAGGTGAGGGAGCAGGTGTTATATAGAGTAAGACTTTATCAACGCCAAAGGGTACCACCCTTTCACTCGCTAATTCGACGGCTGTTTCCAAACTGGACAAATCTGGTTCAAGCATACGAAAATTTGGTTGATATGCTTTCAAGGCATTGACCCAAAGCGTGCGGCCACTGGAACTGCTGATCTCAACACCAGCGTCGCTTACCAGTGACCACCGATCACCGCTGAAGGAGGTTCGCGTTTGCGACCAATCCACAAGGGCATCTCGCAGTTTTTCATAAGGCGAAACACCGTCTGCATCCCGTAAATCCAGCTGCCTTCCAGGGTTGAGCACCAAAGTAAAATGGACACCGCTTCGTACTTTATCCAGGGATTCTGGTATTAATGAAGTACCATCTTCATAAACCATTATCTGGCTAGTCTGAAGATCTGCATTCAATTCATTTTGTGATATTGGGAGTTTAAAAGGAACAATGATTGTTGGAAAAAGGCTGGTGTCAGGCGATTGAACAAGGAGCGGTTCATCCCATTGGGCATATCCACTTTGCCTTATACCTAAAAAAGTCGACAAAGCAATCAATAAAATCAGGACGTGAGAAATACCAGGGAAATGATGCTTTCCCTGGTATTTTTTCCTAGCTCTTTTATTACATATGAATGACATCGAAATTTTCAAAGGGGGTCTTACTTAATCCTCCTGGACATCATCCATTGTTTGATCAGCCGCTTCCTGATTGAGTAATATGGGTTTAAGATCATCTTCCCCAACCAAAGTTCGATAGGTCAATGTCCAGCTTGCCAGAACATAAGCTTTGACAACGCCCGCTAAAAATAGCAAGAAGGGCAGCAAGACCAACAACAAAAATATGCTGAGAAGCAATCCAATTGAAGCGCTTTGGAATCCAGTCGCAAATAAATTGATCAACAAAGGTATCGGTACAATAATCAGGGGAAGGCCAATGATCAGGCTGACGATCAACTGCCCAATCCCTAATATCAGGAACATGACCACAACAAAACCAATCTTACGGGTGATGACCTTCCATGCCCGGCTGATTGCTTCAAATACGTCCTGATCTTCCTCTATGATAGCGATAGTGGTGAAGATAATCATCAATTCAATAAACCATCCAATTAGAATCAGCAAAAATAGTCCCAGGAAACAGGTACAGACTGCAAACAGGACAATCGGCAGTGCAAATATGAGGAAAGCCACGAATCCTAAAATTCGCAGCCCTAAATTCAACAAGAGCACCTTCCAGTAATAGGGCTTAATCGCCTTGAAGATTTCGCCAAACGAAAGTGGTTTGGCATCATCGCCTGCGTCATCTGCCGTAGCAGTGCCTTTAATCACACCCGTTGTGCCCAAAGTTCCAAGGAATAATGAAAGCACTGCGATGGCAATCCCCACAAGTATCATCAGGAAAACGATCATTAACCAAATCCAAGGCTCAATGTTTTCGATAGTTCTCGTGAAGTTATCGAGCGAATACCGCATCGATGGATTAAGAAAGGGGAAAATGCCGCTCGAACTTGAAGGCGCTGACGCCCCACCTGAAGACCCGCCACCGTGACCGCTACCCCCCCTGGCACTGTTCATACCGCAGCTCGCCAACAGCCCAAAAAGCCACAATATCTTATGCTTCCAAATAATTTTCCATGCTTTTTTTAAAATCTCACCAAAGTCCATCTTATTCTCCTTTTGACTGGTGTTTCAACAGTCCGTTTCAGAGTTTGTATTACTTATTTTATATTAAACCGACACTAAAGACGAATCTTATTGCACTGTGCTCCTGTGAAAAAACTTTATTCCCACTCGATCGTGCCGGGCGGTTTGCTGGTGATGTCATATACCACCCGATTGACCCCTTGCACTTCATTCACAATCCGATTGGAAACCCGTGCCAGAAGATCATGTGACAAACGTGCCCAATCCGCTGTCATAAAATCATGGGTCGTCACTGCTCTGAGGACAATGACTTCATCATATGTGCGCTGGTCACCCATCACACCCACCGCCTTCACCGGCAAAAGAACAGCAAAAGCTTGTGCAGTCCCTGTATCTATGCCGTCTACATTCTCGCTAAATATCAGAAGATTTTCTCGCTTTAATTCTTCTGTAAATATTGCATCTGCCTGGCGTACTTTTTCGACCCGAGGAAAGGTTACTTCACCCAAACACCTGACAGCCAATCCCGGCCCCGGAAAGGGCTGCCGCCAAACCAATGCATAAGGTAAACCAAGGGCTTCGCCTACCTTCCGAACCTCATCCTTAAATAAGTAACGCAGCGGCTCTACCAATTCAAAATTCATCCTTTCTGGCAAACCGCCAACATTATGATGGGTTTTAATATGATGTGCTGAAGACCGCTCCGCTGTACGAGATTCGATAACGTCCGGATAGATAGTTCCCTGCACAAGAAATCCTGGGTCACCTATTTGATTCGCTGCTGATTCAAAAAGCCGAATAAAGGTTTCGCCAATGATGCGCCGTTTTTCTTCCGGCGCTGTTACACCTTTTAGATTTGAAAAGAAAACTTCTTCAGAATTCATTTTTATAAAATTACAATTAAGGTTTTCACCAAAGACCTTTTGAACCCAATAACCCTCATCCTTGCGCATTAGACCGGTTTCCACAAAAACTGCCGATAACTGGTCGCCAACAGCCTTTTGAACAAGGGCAGTCGCAACACTGGAATCGACGCCTCCGCTCACAGCAGATAAAACTTTGCCGTCACCCACTTGTGATCGAATCTGATCTATTGATTCATCAATAATCGATTGCGGCGTCCACTCTGGCTTACATCCACAAATATCAAAGACGAAGCGTTTAATTACCAAATCGCCTGAAGGCGTGTGGTGCACTTCCGGGTGAAATTGCAAACCATAATAAGCGCGGTTTTCATCACCCATAGCCGCGATTGGGCTGTTGCTGGTTTTCGCCAAAACCGAGAATCCCTCTGGCAGGCAATCAATCCTGTCGCCATGAGACATCCATACCTGAGGGTCATCACCCGCTCTCAATAATAAGGATGGTGTAACAAGAGTCAAATTTGCTGAGCCGTACTCACGGTTAACAGCCCTGGCGACTTTTCCGCCCAGGGTATGTGTTAATGCTTGCATACCATAGCAAATACCCAGGATGGGCAGTCCGCTTTCGAACACATAAGCCGGGATATTACCTGCGTCGGGATTATAAACTGAATCTGGTCCACCTGATAACACAAAACCTTTAGGCTGGACACGCATCACTTTCACCTCAGGAATATCCCAGGGGAACATCTCTGCGTAGACATTTGCTTCACGTATTCGTCGAGCTATTAGCTGCGTATATTGTGAGCCAAAATCAAGAATTGCAATCGTATCAATCACTTCCTTCTCTAAAATTTTCACTGATCAGGTGCCAGTGCCACTGTGGAACAGATTGGTTTGGTCCCCCGTTTGTAATTAATCGATATCCCCACCCTTCAAGATCAAATTTTTCTATCAGTTTTCTGACAACAACGAAAAGTTCCGAATATAAGTCTGCAGAGTCATTTGGTGCCGCTTCCAGAGAAGCAATTCCGCTTTTAGGAAGGATCAGGATGTGTAAGGAATATAAAGGTTTGGGATGATAAAAAGCTCTCCAATAGGAGCCCTCATAGATGTTTTTATCTGACATAAAATTACCTGTATGGTTAAACAAAAATCCAATCGCGGGGTTTAAACAACGGGACCTGGCTGCTTTGAGCAACAAGGAATAAATTTCAGTCTTCAGCGAAAATGATCTTGCCATTATCAAGTGAAGCTATCGGAACAAGTGCCTTTATAGGAATATCAAGAACTTCAAGCAGCTCCCGTCCGCCCTCGAAGGTTTTCTCTATCAAAGCACCGATGCCCACCAGCTTTGCACCTGCCGTTTGTACCAGGCTGACAAGGCCGGCTATTGTTGCCCCAGAAGCAAGAAAGTCATCAATAATTAATACTCTCTCCCCATTTGCAAGATATTCCGGTGAAACGATCAATTCAACCATGTGCCCTTTGGTATGGGAAGGGGCAACCGTTAAATACACTGTATCAGGCATAGTAACCGGCTTATGTTTTCGAGCATATACAACGGGGATGCCAAGATGCATGGCTGTCATCAAGGCTGGTGCAATACCAGAAATTTCAGCGGTTAAAATTTTCGTTGGCTCTGTGAATTTAAAAAGCCTGGCAAATTCTTTTCCACAGGCATCCATCAAAACAGGATCAACCTGGTGATTAATAAAGGGATCAACCTTTAATATATCGTTCCCCAGGACCTTTCCTTCCTCCGCAATCCGTTTTCTTAATGGTTCAAACAAAACAACCTCCAACAAAACCTAATCACTCCGTATAAATTCAGCTAAAAGCCTTCGCCTTCATCCTCTTCAAGGCTTTCATCAGCCTTTGCCAGATCCTGCCTGCGCAGCCGGATGAGAACTTCTTCCAGAATCTTGCGGTTAAAACTTACTAAATCGCCGATTAATCCGATCAGAAAAGTAATAAATCCGACAATCAGAAAAACAGCGGCTAATATCAGGGATTGGATCATGCCGCTCCCTTGCCCCTGGAAGAAGTAAATTAGAAAACGGATTCCTATGGCAGCACCAATCAGCAGCATGAAAATGCTGATCATCGTAAAGATTCTCAGAGAACGATACATCGTAAAAGCACGCATGATTGTTACTGAAGAATTCAATAAATAATTACGAATACTCCGGAATAGACGAGATGGGCGTTCTGGCGGATTGGTTTCGATTGGAACAAAGGATACTCGTGTTTTGTTCGACCCTGCCTGGATTAAGGTTTCAAGCGTATAAGAATAATTGCTCAACACGATAGTTTCCAAGGCGACCTTACGTGTGATAGCCCGAAACCCGCTTGTTGCATCGGGGATTTCAAACCCGGCGGTTGCTGAGACAACCTTGCTGCCAATCCGCTGTAGCAAACGTTTATGCGGCTCAAAATGGTCAATTGTGCGCACGCCCCGATCGCCGATCACCATTTCAGATTCCCCTTTAAGAATGGGCTCGACCAATTTGATAATATCCTTCGCCTGGTACTGGTTATCCGCATCGGTATTGACGATCACATCTGCGCCAAGGCGCAAACAAGCATCCAACCCATGAGTATATGCTTTTGCCAACCCGAGGTGCCGGGAAAGTCGGACAATATGATCAGCACCGTTTTCTCGGGCGACGCTTGCAGTATCATCTGTGCTGCCGTCATCAATCACTAAAATCGCCACTTGGTCAAAGCCTTCAACAGACTCTGGTAATTGTGAGAGGGTACTGGGCAGGATCTCTGCTTCGTTATAGCATGGAATTTGAATGATCAGTTTCATAGTATATTTTCTCGTAAGTCGATTATCATTTAGTATATCACGATGTAAGCCTTCTCTAATTGAGAAGAGATTTTATAACTAAAATTAAGGAAAAAATCAAATTGAAGCGCACCTTACCTTCCTGGCTTCACAAAGCCGTCTTTTATCAAATCTATCCCCAATCCTTTTATGATTCTAATAATGATGGTGTCGGGGATATCCCCGGGATTATTGAAAAACTGGATTATCTCGAGACCTTAGGCGTAAATGCGCTTTGGATCAATCCATGCTTTGTGTCACCCTTCCAGGACGCCGGCTATGATGTGGCAGATTATTACCAGGTCGCCCCGAGGTACGGCACCAATCAAGACCTGGAAAAGTTGTTTGCTGAAGCTAAACAACGCGGCATGCGCGTTTTGCTTGACCTGGTCCCGGGGCACACATCCGTTGAGCACCCCTGGTTTCAGGAATCACAGAAACACAAGGTCAATCCTTACACAGACTATTATATTTGGAACAACTCCATCTGGGATATGCCCCTTGAGGATCTGCAAGTCATCCGGGGCTATGGCGAGCGAGATGCGGGTTACATCACCAATTTCTTCTGGTTTCAGCCCGCACTCAACTACGGCTTTACACAAACCGATCCAGCTTACTCATGGATGCAGACCGTGGACGCACCTGGACCAAATATGGTCCGTGAGGAGATCAAAAAGATCATGAGCTATTGGCTGGAAAAAGGTGCCAGCGGTTTCAGGGTGGATATGGCTGCCTCTCTGGTCAAGCGAGACCTGGATAAGACCGAAACCGCCCGATTTTGGCGGTGGATACGTGACTGGCTGGAAGAAACCTACCCGGATGTGGTGATGGTTTCCGAATGGGGATCGCCCGCGCAGGCTATTCCAGCGGGTTTCCACGTTGATTTTTTACTGGGTTTCAATAACCCCGGTTGGGTTTCGCTTTTCCGAAAACGCGGAAACGGACGATGGCGCGACCCATACAGCTGGTCCTTTTTTGATGAATCAGGTCACGGCGATATTAGGCAATTTTTAGATGAATATCTTTATTATCTTGAGAAAATTTCCGACCAGGGATATATCGCACTTATTACAGGCAATCACGATGAAACGCCCCGCCTCGCTAATGGTAGAAGCCAAGCGATGATGAAGTTGATTTATCTTTTCTTATTGACCATGCCCGGTACGCCATTTATTTATTATGGGGATGAAATCGGTATGCGGTTTCGAGACCTGCCCTCAAAAGAAGGCGGCTATACACGAACAGGCGCTCGCACGCCAATGCAATGGTCCAATGAAAAGAACGCAGGATTCTCAGGCGCTGCAGCGGAGTCCTTATACCTGCCTGTAGATCCTGCCAAGAACTGCCCAACTGTTACAGAACAGGATGCGGACCCAGATTCTCTCCTCAACCGAATCCGGGAATTGATCAGATTAAGGCAGGCATTACCCGCCCTGGATGCTGATGCTAAATTTGAAGTCTTGTATGCGGAAAGCGGGAAGTTACCATTTGTTTATAGTATGACCAAGGACAAACAAAAATTAATCATCGCCCTCAACCCTTCGGGGCAAAGGGTAAGCATTGATCTCCCATTAAATATCTCAGACACGGTTCCAAAGGTCATTGACGCACCCGAAAATACAGAAATTAAAAGGATGGATTCCGGATGGCACCTCAGCCTAGGACCAGTATCAGGGGCGATATATAGAATCTCTTAAAGTAATATCTCTCCAAACGAAACACAAGTAGGGTGCAGGGTGGGCCAGACAGCCCCCCATCCCACCATAATCACCAAATAAACAAAACTAAACTCATCATGATTAATGAAATACTGTAGTTTCAGATCAACACCAAAACCATGCTGCTTTTAGAAATTCTCCAAGATTTCGAGCACCTGGCTTGTACTCGATAAATCTTCCAGGAGAAAATCCGGTTCATACTCAGCAAGATCTCGTGGTTTATACACGCCCGTTGCAACACTTAGGACCCTTACACCTGCATAATGAGCACATGCAATATCATGTGGTGTATCCCCGATGATCAAAGCCCTTTCAGGTGGAACACGAACCCCTAACATTTGGTTAATTCGGTTGAGCGCCAGTTCAGGCAGCACGTTGCGATCAATATGATCATCCCCAAAGGCACCAAAGGTAAACAGTCCTTGATCAATACCAACAGCTTCTAATTTGGGTACAACCATCTCGTGGATATTGCCTGTTACGAGGCCTAAAATATACCTTGAATCCTTCTTTAGGTGGTCTAACAAAGACCTCACACCGGGTAAAAGGTGCATCACTGCAGATGGGGCTGCTGCTGTAATATGACGAGTGATGGCATCAAGGAGATTGTGTGTCTTCTCTTCAATTTGATCCTGTTCTAACCCGGCATGTACTAACAATTCCTTTGCAATATGCCAATACGTTTTACCATCCATCTCCACGTCAGTATTTGGCACCGAATACCCCAATACATCTTCCAGTGCTCGTTGACAACTAAGGCGATCGATATCACCCGCATCTAACAGGGTGCCGTCAATATCAAATAATAAAACTTTACGAGAGTTTTTATCCATGGCTCTTATTCTAACTCACAATTTTAGCAACAAAAATTTAGAACTTTTCTAAGATTTCAACAACCTTTGGGGTATTTGATAAATCTTCCAAAAGAAAATCCGGTTCATATTTTGCAAGGTCCTGAGATTTATACAGTCCCGTTGCAACACTGAGCACTTTTAAGCTGGCATGACGCGCACAGGCGATATCATGGGGTGTATCCCCGATGACCAATGCCCTCTCCGGTGGAACCTTTCCACCCATCATTTGGCTGAGCCGATAAAGCGCCAATGCAGGCAGGGTATTGCGATCGATATGCTCATCTCCAAAGGCGCCAAATGTAAACAGGCCCGGATTAATACCGACAGATCGCAATTTATGAACCACTGTCTGGCGCACATTTCCGGTAACCAGACCCAGTATAAATTGTGTGTCATTCTCCAAATAATCCAACAATGGCATTACCNNGGGCAGAAGGTGCATCTTCGATGATGGGGCTGCAGCAGCAATGTGTCGGCTGAGCGAATCAAAGATTTTTTCACGCTGATCTTCAACCTGAGTCTCTTCCAACCCGGCGTGTACCAGGAAATCGTTGACGATACCCCAATCCGTCCTGCCAGCCATCTCCACGCTGTTGGTTGATACTGAAAACCCCAATACATCCTCCAGCGCGCGCTGACAACAAAGGCGTCCAATACCGGCAGGTTCCAGCAAGGTGCCGTCAATATCAAATAATAAAACCTTATGAGAATTAATGTCCATGATAGTATTTTAACCTACGAATTCAATTCTGCCCTTAAGCATGCCAGATTTCGCATTTTTGTGGTTAAATATAGGAGATAATGGGTTCGAAAAGGAAAATTTTATGACAAAAAATTATCGCCTGTGTTTGGTGGGTTTTGGCAATGTTGGCAAGTCCTTTGCCCGCTTATTAATCAAAAAAGAAGGGGAGTTGGCTTCCTGCTATGGCATCACTGCAACCGTTACCGGCATCATTACCGGTACCCACGGACAGGCCATCAACTCAGAAGGTCTGGACTTGGAACAAGCACTGTCAATAGCCAAATCCGGACAAAACCTGGATACATTGAGCGCGGTAGAGACCCCAAATGAAACCCATGCCTTCATAAGTGCCTGCCCGGCAGATTTCATGTTTGAAACCACACCGGTTAACCCGCAAAGCGGTCAGCCTGCACTGGGTTACATGAAAACCGCTTTAAAAAATGGCATGCATGTCATCACCGCCAATAAAGGACCTGTCGTTCACGGTTACCAGGAGCTAACTGACCTGGCAAAAAAGCAAAACCTTGGCTTTATGTTTGAATCCGCTGTGATGGATGGTGCCCCAATCTTTGCGCTCTTCCGGCAGCCACTGGTTGGTGCAAACCTGATTTCCTTCAAAGGCATTCTTAATTCCTGCACCAATATGCTGCTTGCCATGATGGAAGAAGGAAAGACATTTGAAGAAGCCGTCGCTTATGGCAAATCCATCGGCATCACTGAAACCGACCCCAGCAACGATATTGACGGATGGGATGCAGCGATCAAAGTGTCTGCCCTCGTCACGGTGCTGATGGGCGTCCCGTTAACTCCCCAAGAGGTTGACCGCACTGGTATCCGAGATATCACGCCGAAGATGATTGCCGAAGCAAAAGCCAATGGCGAGCGATGGAAATTAGTATGCAGTGCAAAACGGGAAGAAGGGCTTGTTTTCGCAAAGGTTGCACCTGAGCGCGTGGGGACAGAATCACCCCTGTACAGCGTGAACGGCACGAGTTCATTCTGCCTATTCAAGCTGGATGTCTTGCCCGGGTTGGGAATATTAGAAAGCGATCCGGGTCCAGAGACAACGGCCTATGGACTGCTCGCTGATTTTATTAACATACTTGAGGTTGCCTGATGGTGGACGAGCAGGTGTTCCTTGCCCTCGGAACGAATATCGGTGATCGCGAAACCAACTTGCGTAAGGCAAGAAAAACCCTTGCGCCAAAGGTAACCATTATCAAAGAATCCCCAATTTACATTACGCCGCCCTGGGGTTTTGAAGACCAGCCAGATTTTCTCAACCAGATACTGGAGGTGCGCACCAACATGCGACCCGGACGCTTATTACGTTATCTAAAAAGGATCGAAAAAAAGATGGGGCGCCTTAAAACCTTCCGCAACGGACCGCGCCTGATTGACCTGGATATTCT